>ENA-OSEO01002110-OSEO01002110.1-sediment-metagenome-genome-assembly--contig:-NODE-2110-length-30302-cov-4.813565_pt1 | contig 30302 bp, 20 predicted proteins | sample MGYA00237883_ERZ534232 | MGnify/ENA metagenome assembly ERZ534232 | reverse complement strand
TATTCCTGGGCAATTTGTACGAGGTCAAGCTCTTTGTCAAGAATTTGCCCGAGATGGTACCGGCGGAATGGGTCGTCGATCACCCGGACAACCCCACTGGCGGAAAGCTGGCCGGCGCGCTGCAGGTTTTGACCGGTCAGGCCGAACTGCCCGGCAACAACTCGCAATGGTACTTCGAAGCTTCGCGTCCGATCCTGAACGGCAAGGATGACACCCCCATTGCGGAATTCCCTTACTTCACCTTCCTCTACGGCGATATGCATCCGCACCTGCTCACCATGCCGATCTACGCGATCGCCCTGGGCTGGATGCTTTCCCTGCTTCTCCATCCGCTCAACCGTAAAAAATGGCTTGACCGAATTGTCAGCCTGCTGACAGCCGCCGTCATTTTCGGCTGCTTCTCCGCTTCTCACACCTGGGACTTCTATCCCTTCGCCGGGCTGGCCGTTCTCAGCATCATTTGGAGCACCTGGCGCTCCCGTACTTCTGATGATTTGCATTCGGTCATTCTAAAGATGGCTGGATATGTGATCGCTTTTGCCGGACTGGCATTGCTCTTCTACATGCCCTTCTCCTACTGGTTCAAGACGGCTTACTCATCCATTCAGCTTTGGTCGGGCGCCAGAACGCCGCTGGTGGATTACCTGGTCGTATTCGGTCTTCCGCTTTTCATCATGCTCACCTTGCTTGTCAAAGAAAGCCTGCCCGGCCTCCGCGCAGCCTACAAGAATTGGCCCAACCATTCCGCCCTCTATATCATTATCGTGCTGGCGGCATTGGTCGTCATGTACATCGCGGCCAACATTCTTTGGAAAGCGGATTATCAGGTACTGACCTTCGGCATGTTCGTGCTGATCGGTCTGGTTTATCAGATCTTCTTCCGGCGCAGTCAATCCAAACTGCAGTTGCTCACCTGGATCATCTTCGGCATCGGTTTTCTACTGACCTTGATGGTGGAGGTGGTCGTGTTGAAAGGCGACGTGGGCAGGTCGAACATGGTGTTCCGCATGTATATTGAGGCTTGGTTCTACTTCGGACTGGCTTCCTGTCTTGGCCTGACACTGCTGCTGGCCGGTCTGAGAAAATGGCCGTTGGGCGCGACCATCCCCTGGGCGGTGGTGCTGGCTGTGCTGGTGCTGGCGTCACTTCTCTATCCTTACCTGGCAACGGGAGAGCGTGTTGCCGACCGCTGGCCGAATATAAATAATCCCCCCAAGACGCTGGACGGGATGGCTTTCATGCTGGGTGAAGCCGGTGGTTCCGGTACGGCAATTTATGATGATGACGGCACTCCCTACAATCTTTTCGAGGATTATCTCGCCATCCAATATATGCAGGATAATGTAACAGGCTCACCGGTGATCGTTGAGGGTCACCGCACGGAATATAAATGGGGGTCGCGCTTCTCTGTTCAAACCGGCTTGCCTTCCGTGATCGGCTGGAGCTGGCATACCCGCCAGCATAATTCACTGATCGATGGGGCATGGTTTGACAAGCGCATTGAAAAGCTCAATGACTTCTACAACACCACCGATCTTTCAACGGCCAAAACCTATATCGAAAAATATAAGGTCGGCTATATTATCGTTGGAGACCTTGAAAGAGCCTGGTATGCAGAGGATGGATTGAAAAAGTTCCAGGAACTGGTCAATGAAGGAGTCCTGCAGGTCGTCTTTGGTGACAACACGGGCAACACGACCACAATTTACAAGGTAAATATGCAATAATGTATCTGAAATTATTATGACTACTAATCGATTTGTTTTATTGATCAATTCAAAAAAACAAACGGATAATTAATTATGAGGGTTTTGATTCGTGATTATTTTCCAACAGGATTGAAAGTCCTTTCAATCTTGTTCGCCATTGTCGGACAGGCCGTCCTGGTTAACCACCTGTTGATCGGTCTGGCGTTTTGGCTGGTTGCCCTGGTCTTGCTATTCTTCTCCATGCGGAAATCAAAAAACATTCAGGTGCCTGACCTGACGGTCAATCCCCTGCCGGAAGAAAAGATCGCCGATTGGGGCAAGCTAACCGGCATGCTGGCAGTGGCGCTATGCTGCGTGTCGTTCTATTTGTTCACAACCGAACTGCCCAATCTCATTGCCTGGATCATCCATTTCATCAGTCTTATTTTGATCGTCCTTTCATTAACAGTATTCTCTTCAGTCCCCAAAAAAGGGATTAGCCAAAACGAGAAATGGCAGGTGATCGAAATCATAGGCTTTGCTGCCGTCCTTTTTATTGGGGGTTTTTTACGTTTTTACAAGCTCACGCAAATGCCTTACGGTTTCTGGTACGACGAAGCGGATGACGGGCTGAACGCCCTTCAAATCTTCAGCGACCCCAAAAATATCCCGGTGTTCGCTTCCTCCACCCAACTACCTGCCCATCTGATCTACCTGATCGCTTTCGCCATCAAACTCTTCGGACAAAACATATTCGCCGTCCGCCTGGTGAGCGCCCTCTTCGGGGTGGGCTCCGTCGCCGCCGCGTATCTTTGCGGCCGTGAAATGTTCAGCCGCCGTACGGGAATCCTGCTGGCTTTCCTGCTGGCCGTCACTCGCTGGGACCTGGTGTGGAGTCACATCGGCATGCACGGCGTGACCGTGCCATTCTTTGAACTGCTCACCATTGGTTTACTGCTGCGCGCCCTGCGTCTGCAAAGGTTCCGTGATTACCTGTTTGCCGGTCTCTCACTTGGCTTTGGATTGTGCTTTTACGTACCCTTTCGCCTCTTTCCGGCCATTGTGGTGCTCTTATTCGCCCTGGTCTGGATCACCCACCCGGATTTCGTCAGGAAGTACTGGCGTCACATCCTGATCTTTCTGTTTGGCGCCATCGTTATATCGGTACCCATCACCCAGTTTGCGGTGACCCATTCTGAAGAGTTTTGGGGGCGCATGGGGCACGTCTCCATCTTCTCGGGGCGCAGCTTCGAAGAAGGCCTCAAGACGGTGCTGAAGACCACCGGTGAACACCTGTCCATGTTCAATTTCAAAGGGGACCGTAACGGACGTCACAACATTCCCTCGCAGCCCATGTTAGACCTGATCAGCGGCGGACTGCTCATTCTGGGCATCGGTGTCTGCCTCATGCGCTTCAAGAAACCTGTTTCGATATTGGCGCTTGCCTGGCTGCTCTTTATGATCGTGCCGGGTATCTTATCGCTTGACTTTGAATCTCCGCAATCGTACCGCTCCATCGGCAGCCTGCCGGCGGCCTGCCTGCTGGCAAGCCTGCCGCTGAACGCCTTACTTGAGGAGCAAAAGGGAAATCTCAAACAGAAACAAAGCCTGTTGGTCACTTCTTTCATCAGCCTGGTTTTGATCGCCATCGGTGGCTTGAACGTCTACAACTATTTCGTCCGACAAGCGAATTCATCAGAGTCATGGCTGGCGCATTCCACACCAGACACCATCATTACCCGTGAAATGAACCGCTATGAAAATGGAGCCGATTATTTCGTCAGCGCGTTCTATTGCAATACGCCGACCATTCGCTTCCTCGCCCCTACCATCACAGATTACCATTGCGTCGAGACGCATGCCACCTTCCCCTTCCTGTTGGATGGCGAACGTGATGCCGTATTCTTCTTCGACCTTGACCGCAAACCCGTCTACGACCAGTTGAAGAAATATTACCCTGACGCGGTTTATACAGAGCATAAAACCCCCGGCGGATCGACCGCCCTTTATGAAGTGTTCCTCACCAAGGCGGATATCCAGTCTTTGCAGGGGTTGACTGCCCGTTATTACGCAGACACCGAAATGAGCGGGGAACCATTCGAGACCACTGTGGTCAGGCAATTGAACGTTGATTGGAGCGCTGCAGATCCGGGACGCCCGGCGTTTTACGCGGATATTTCCGGCCTGCTCTTCGCGGACGTTTACGGCGAATATCAGTTCACCATCTCGGCACCCGCAGCATCCGCCATCTACTTGGACGGCACGCTGGTCGTACAGGGTGAAGGCGGCGCGCAGACCGGTTCAGTGGAACTGGCCAGAGGACTGCACAATATCGAGATCAAGGCCGACGGAACCTACGGCAACCTGCACGTCACCTGGCAAAAACCGGAAAGCGAAGCGGGCGAGATCGCGGCTTCCAACCTCTTTCTGCCGCCGGTGACCAACAACGGGCTGTTGGGCAGCTACTATCCCAACGCGGAATGGCAAGGCGACCCCGCGATAAAACAAATCGACCCCTTCATTCATTTTTATTATCACAACCTGCCCCTGCCGCGGCCTTACACCGTGGAATGGGTTGGTCAGATCAACATTGAGAAAGCCGGCACCTACGAATTCGGCACGGAAGCCATAGATACGTCACAACTGTATCTTGACGGTGTCCTGGTGGTGGATAACCAGACCCCCAATCAATACCAGGGCAATCAGATCGAAATGAGTGAGGGCATGCACGACCTCAAACTGCGCTTCGCCGATCTCACCAGCCATACCCATATCAATCTATATTGGCAGCCCCCGGACGGTGATCGGGACACCATCCCTTCAGAGTTGTTGTTCCTACCTTAAACTAAATCCGTGAAAACGGTGGGGAAATCGACTATTCGTTTTTTGAAAAAATTACACTTTGAGTATCCTGGTAAACGATTCCCCAGGTCGATGCGTCTTGCATCGCCGCTGCCAGTTTTGAATCGGGTTCCACCAGCACCAGCGTGGTGGGACTCTGGTCGAGCAGCTGCCGCCAGTCCGGATAGGCGTAATAAATATGCTGGTAGCTCTCAACGATGTCATCGGAATAGACGTCCATGCGGCCGTCGATATAAACCAGTTGCTGCGGGTGCAGCTTCCAGATCAGGTAACCGCCCCAGGTATAGGAACTAAAGACATTGCCTTCAAAACCGGACTGCAGCACCCAATCCGCCGCGTCTTTGGGAAAGTAAGTCTCTTCAACCTCGCTCTGTTTGTTGGAAACCCTGATAAAAGTGAAGACAAACATAGCTGCCAATAATACACCAAGCACCTCAGGCAGCCGCCATCGGGATAAAACACTGTCTATGTTTTCAGAAAACCGCATGTTCAACACGGAACTGATCTGTCCGGCCAGAACGGGCACAACCACCACTACAAACAGGGGGATGTGCCTCACAGAGGTCAGTGCGCCGAAACCAAAAGACAGCACCAGCAGGATCCTTACCGTGGGTACGCGTTTGCTGCCCAACAATCCAAAGAGGACCAGCAGCATCAGCAGTCCCGCGAACGGCAGCATGGCAGCGTCATGGAAATCCGGCGAGAACCATTCCACGATGAACTGCTGCATGGATGAATCCGTCAGAGTCTGGAATGGATAGGTCAGAATGCGCAAACCGTAAGGGTTCACCAGCGTGGCTGCCAAACTGACCAAAAAAGTGCCGCATAAGATGAGGATCGTGTTCCACTGCGGGTTTACACCAGCATCCTTATGCTTGATCCAATCTACAAGAACATCGATCAGGCTGCCGCCAATGAAGATCGCCAGTACGCCCAGCCCGAGCAGAAATCCGCCGTGCGAATTCACCCAAACCAGCATGAGGATCGGGATGGGAATCAGATAGCCCTTTTTTCTTTTTTGCTGATAGCGTTCCAGCAGAAAGATCAAGATGCTGGTAAAAAGCATCGAGATCATCTGCGGACGTATGCCCCACAAGGGCAAGGATGCTGCCGCCCCCAGAAGCAACACAAGCCCGGCCGCGAAAGTCCGCGAGTTAGGTTCACAAGAAAAATAGATGAAAAGGAAAGTTCCCAAGATGATCAGCGAAAAAGCCAGCATCAGCAGGCCGAAACCTCCCAGCCTGTAGACGGAATAGATGAACAGGTCCGAAAGCCACTCGTGCGCGACCCACTCATCCCCGTTGGCAGTGTATGAAAACGAGTCCGTGTGAGGAATGGCATGGTTTTCTGCCACCCACTGTCCGGTACGCAAATGCCACCAAAAATCAGGATCATTAATGGGGCTCAGCGTGAGCAGCAAAATGATGATGAAAACAATGAAAATGAATAGCGTTCGTCCGTTGATTTTCAAGTTTTTGCCTTTTTCATTTTAGCATTGTAGCACTATCACTCAAATAGATTAGAAAAAGAACCCTTGCGGGTTCTAGTTATTTATAAAAAATTTTATCTAAAATCTGGCAGATCAAACGTCCTTCTCAATAACTGGCAAAGAATTCGTCAATCAAGGCTTTGTGATCGCCCATGCAGATCATCTGATGGTTGGAGATCGGCCTGGTAAGGAAGTAGTCCAACGATTGCTGCAACTTGATGCGGATTTGCGTACGGCACAAGCAGCCCTCATGCAGGTTTTCCAAAATTTCGCCTGATTCAGCAAAATATTCCTTGAAATCTTCCTTGCATTTGAACATCGTGCACGATCCCAACGGTAATTCAGCCGCGACCGAGATGCCAAGGCCGCTCTCAAAATGGGTGGTCAATTGATAACTCTTGGGCATGTTCAACGGCAAAATACAGTGAGCCAGTATGATTTCCTGCTTCTCGGGGAACAACCTGGATGGATTCGCCATAAAGACAGGCTGTCCGGTCAGTTCTCCCAGCACGGTCATCGATACCAGCGAGCGGCCGTCCCCTTCACACGCGGCATGAATGCCTTCCGCGTTCAGGATGCCAAGCGCAAGACAGCCCGTAATGCAAACCGGCTGCAAGAGGTCAAAGCAGCGCACGGTGACTCCATTGAGTGAGTAGCGGTCCACCAGCCGGCGGAGGGCGCCGTAAACACCCAGGGCGCGCTCTACTTCCTCACCGTTATAGCCACTGCGTTTGATCTCTTCGGTATATTGGTTTTCAGGATAGGTGTTCTTCTTGACCTCTGATAACAACTCTTCAAAGGACAGGTCAACCATCTCCATGTCGCTGGAGGCTTTTAACACGTCCTGGTCCACCTTGGAGGCGATCAACCAATCCGATTCGCCGGTTGTGCCCAGACGGTAATTTTTCAGATGTTCCTTAACTTCTCTGACCCTGACGATCCGGGCCAGTTTTTTCCCGACGGATTCATTCTCTCCGTGGATGATCTCACCCTTCAACCCCTTTTCTCTCAGGAAGGTCAGGATCTCCATGGAGGCAGCCAATGAGTTGTGAGATTGGCGCGTCAGAAGATAATAAGGTCCATCGATTAGGTTATATATTTTCTTGAACTGCTGTTCAGAACCGCCGGAAGCGACAAAAAAAACGTGCGTGGACTGTTTCACAAAAGTCTGTTCATCAGCGATAAACAGGTCTTCACCAAACCCCTGGCTAACATCCTTAAAAAACGCCTGACAGTTCTCATCAAAATCAGGATCATTGTTGCTGTTCGGAGCTTTGATCAGATATATACCCAGACTCATGATTTTTCACCTCATATATTGGTAAGAATTTAGCATGAAAATTGTACAACAAATTTTGAGTGTTAAAAATACCTAACATAATTACATTTGGCATAAATCACACGTTGAATCTTATTAAAATCAATGAGGACCCGATAAAGTCCCCATTGTTCAATACGATTCGAATAACAAACCCAACAATTATTTCCGGTGAGTTTTAAGCATCCTTATTTCTGGCCAAACGAGATCTTTCCCTCTTGCTCGAGAATACGCAAACGCACCTGTTCTGAAGCAATATAGTTATAGGGAATTCCCACAACCAACTTCAATGCGATCTGATTGTCAATTTTTCGAACGACCACCCCGGAAAACTCAACAATCGAATCGTCCGGGAATTTTATCGCGCCGGTGATAATGTCTTCTGTGATCAAGTTCCTGGTCGGGACCTGGAAACACAGTCCTGCTTCGCTGATATCCAGGATGCGGTAATTACGATAACGGATGGTCAATAGAGGTAAATACTCTTGGGGACAATTCTGCGGATAGAAGACACGCACGAATTGGCGGAATTTTACAAAATCTTGTTGAGTTGCTTCCAAATCATTTTTTAAGATTACCATTTTAATCTCTAAGGTTTGGGTAAAGTCACTATTAAGGTATGGAGAATTCCAAATGATTTTCAAGAGTATAGCAGTTAATCAATGTCAGCGCAACGACCCAATTCCTATTCCGATCCATTTTTAGACTGGCTACTGGTCACAAAACCATTTAACTTTTTAACCAAATTATCTACTCATTTTTTCAATACTCTTATCCAAACTCCTCTTTCGGAATATATCTATCAATACCAGAATCGACCGTAAAGGCAGATTTGGAGGGAAAACTCTAATATCGAAATCGATTAAAAAATGCTACACTGCTTAATAAGTTTTTCAAATCATTTGGTTTTTCGGTTACCGGGATAAATATTAAAAATATTGATTGGAGTACGCCAAATGAAAAAAACATTGAAAATCCCCCTCATCTTCCTGTTTGTCATGATCCTGTTCTTCTCCTATCTGCCTGTTCAGGTGCAAGCAGATGGAAATACGATCCCTGCCAGCGGACAATTGTGCGCCCAGGGAATCTGCAACAATATCTCCATCACCTTCCCGCCAAACGGAGGTGCAGTTACCGGCACCTTAAACGGCTCAGGGAACAAAGACGGCTGTAATTTCCAAAATACAGGCGCACTGAACGGCACATATGCCGGAGGAGACGGCGGAGCGGTGAACGGCACCGTTTCATGGACGATGACCGCCAACTGCAGCGGAAACACCATTTCAGATACCTGGAGCGGAACCTGGCAGGGCGCCTTCTATGCCAACGGCACCGGCAGCGGCAGCGGGGTAGTCCAATCAGCCACAGGCACCTGGACAGTCAGTTTTTCAGCGGACGATTTCAAGAGGATCACCACTCCAATCACCAAGGAGTATTTCAAGACCACATACGGTATCGATGTGGTGGACGGCACCTCTCAATGGACAGACAACCAGCTGAGAATGTTGGATGATCTGTTCAGAAAACTACCCAAATCTTACTGGGACAAAACGAAATTCACCAAAATCGAACGCAATAAAGCATATATTGATCCAAAGACAAAAAGCGAAGACTTGAACACCTTTGGTTGTTATTCCTATTGGAATCGCACCATCCAGATCTTTGATCATGCGTCTGACCCCTTTGATTTTACAGACGACCCGAACGGTGACAAGGAATTTATCGGCACCGTCGTACATGAGATGACCCATGCTTATCATTATTACAAAGACTATAAATCTGTCTATGAAACAACCTGGGATAACGCAACCAACCCGATCATGCTGGATTTCGAAAAAAACACACGGGACGATATAAATAATTTTCAAACCGGTTGGGTATGGAAGCCGACGGAAAAAAAGTTCAGCTTTGAAGGAACCGGACCGGAAAATGTGCCCATCTCAGATTACGCCAAAGATGTCAATCCGATGGAAGACCTGTGCGAATCGGTCATGTTTTACGTGGTTGACCCGGCTTCATTGGCGGCCAAATCTCCCAACCGCTACGAGTTCATCAAAGACAAGGTTTTTGATGGCGTTGAATATCCGTGGGATTATTAATAGAGAGGGCGACATGAGACAAAAAAGACACATTCAAAAAACAGTGCTGTTCGTTTTGATCACTTCTCTATTGATTACCGGATGCGGCCAAGTTCCCGAGAAAGGAGAGACGGCTTCAACAACGCAGCCGCCAGCCGCGGCAGAAGTTGGACCGTCCGAGACAGCCATGCCAGAACAAGAAGCAAAAGCGAGTTTTAGCTGTCTGCCCGAGATCATCCCCGGAGAGACTTCGCGGGAAGATGTGATCAGCATAATGGGGGAACCTGTTTCCAGTGAAAATGCCGAAGACGGCAGCGAGATCCTGTATTATGCCTCTGCCGTTGAATTCATTCCGAACGCGGTGATCCTGAAAAATGGCATTGTGGATAGCGCAAGCGCGTTGAACCGGGATGAAGCAGTCATATTGACCAGTATCCAGGAGAAATACGGCGAAGCGGAAGAGATCACCTACAGTTTCTTCAGCCAGGGGACACTTACTTATCTTTACCCAAACCAAGGATTCGCTCTAATCGCAGAACCCGAAGGAGGTCAGATCTTCTGGGTGGAATGTTACGTCCCCATGTCGCTGGAGGACTATTTGTCGGGCTTGGGCAGTGCGCTGCCGATGGAAGATCCATATATAAGGTAGCAATAAGATTGTTTTTGCATAGAAGCTCCCAACTACGGGAGCTTTTTTTTGAGCGTTTCACTTCTATTCACAAAGTGCCTGCCGCCAAACGCAAAGCGCAGGGAGACAAATGTCCCCCTCTGGGTAGCCTTGAGCCTGTTTGTCCGGGACCATATCCATTCAATACCAATGGTGACTTGTGTCTATTTACTGCCTTATCGAATAAATTCTATGGCCAGTTGGGCCGCTTAGTTCAAATGAAAAATGCAATTACGCTCAAATTTCACCAGGATACTAAAAATGTACTAGAGACCTTGTATCGATTTTTACTGGACTTTTCTATGGATCACTTCGCTTTTTCGTGATCCTCTTCCAGCAAATTAACAATGGTGTTTACCGCGAGCGCTTTTGTGATTTTGAATTCATCCCGCGATGGTCTCCGTTGAATATAGTCATGACACACTTGTTCCACGATGAAATAGCTGATTCTCACTTTTTCGAGCAGGTTCGTCTTAGAAACGCCGGCAGCTGACAATTGGTCATACAGCTTTGACAACAGATCCGCTTCAAAAATGTTGAAGAGCGTACGGATATCTTGTTCGAGCAATGTCAGAGCCAGAAACTCGTTATGGGCTTCGACGTTCATTGTGTGGGAAACAATGGAGATGTCGACAAATTGTTCGATAGTGGCTGCCAAAGCGGTTGGCTTGATCGGTGTTGAGAGCAGGGGATGAAACTGTTCCAATAGCGAAGTAATGTAAAACTTAACTACCTCAATAAGGATGTCTTTCTTGTCTTGAAAATAGCTATAGACAATACCCGTAGAAACGCCTGCTTCTTGTGCAATTTCCACAGTATTTGTTCGATAATAACCCTTATCACTAAAGAGCTTGTAACTTGCCTTGATAATGCTTTGTTTTTTTTCGATCGCCCGCTTTTGCCTTGGTTCTCTGATATTTTGTTTGGTCATGTTGCTCCCGCTCATTTTGGTTGTGCAAACTTATTATATCTGGATATTCTAAAATATGAAGAAAACTTCGTATTCTATTGACAAAGTATTTTAACCGGCGTACACTTCAAAACATGAAACATAATTCACATTTTGAAGGACAAAACCATGAAACAAACAAAATTAAACGTTAAAAATAATGGCTACAAGTTTTATCTTATATTCATGCTGATTGCTTGCAGCGGAGCTTTTATCTGGCAATTTTGTTTCCCCAATTTGGCCGGACAATTTTCGAGTTGGGGAAGCAGTATCGGTTGGCAGCGTGAAATCGCCTTATGGAATATTGGGATTATTACAGCGATAATTATTGCGCTTGTAAAAAAGGATCTGAAGTTCATGCAGATACTGACACTTCAGTCAACCATTCTGTGCTGGTTATTAGGGCTAAACCACCTGATCTCATTGTTACGGGATTTTTCGCTTTCCTATATCATTCACGTTCTGGGTATTTTTGAAGTACTGCTTTTAGGTGGTCTTTGGGGCGCTATTCTACTCTATCAATCGAGAAGACAATCTGAATAAAACAGAACCCTGAACCTACTTAAATAAAAAAAGGTGATACTCCTTCAGAGCACATGTCCCCCAGGGGCTCGAATAATACCCCCTGGGGGTACGCTGAACCTGAATAAAAAAAAGAGCCTAAAAAGGCTCAAAAAAAGGTGATCCACCAGGGGCTCGATTTTATCCCCCGAAAGGGGGAACCCTGAACCTACTTAAATAAAAAAGGTGATCCACCAGGGGCTCGAACCCTGAACCTGCTGATTAAGAGTCAGTTGCTCTACCATTGAGCTAGTGGACCAGCTTCGCCGATATTATAACCCCAAGAAAAGACCTCTGTCAATGTGACAGCAACCTGTCTTAGAGCATCTTAATATATAAAGCGGACAGGTAGTAACCTATCCGCTTCGAGTCATACTCGCTTTATGGCACGCAGGTGACCGTGACGGTTTTAGTACCAAAAGTCTGGTGGTTCGGCACGTCGTTGTAGAGCGAGATGGTCACGTCTTGCGTAGAGGGCACCTGGAATGAATAGGTTGCCGAAGTGATCGTCCCGGCAGCCGTAAAGGCAAGAGAATAAGAGGAGGAGTTGCCCAGCGACGTTTGAAAATAATACGTGGCCGTGCCGGCGGAGCTGGATGTGATGTCGGCGGTCACCGTAACGACTGCCGGACAGGTCGCCGACGCGTCAGAGGTCGCAATGGACAGAACGCCGTTGGTAATGACAAAATCGTTCTGCACAACGATCTTGACCCAGAAAGAACCTGAGGAATCATCGCCAATGCCAAAGTTGTCACCTGAATCGGTCTGCATCATCCATTTACCCTGATAGGTGCCGACCGTGGAAGGCGCGACCAGGTCCACAGAGACATCGATGCTTTGACCAGGCGCCACTGCAATGCCGATGGCCTTGGAGGCCGGTCCGCTCATGGCGTCGCCGCTCACAAAGACCAGCTTGAAATTTGGTGACCATGTGCCAGTGCCGGTATTGGTCAGCTTCCACTTCTTGGTGAAGGCAGTGCCGGGCTTGACCACCGTGTTATCCGCGTAGGTCACGTCGATCACGTTGCCAACACGATAGGTCGGTTTGGGCGTCGAAGTAATGGTGGGCGCCGTTGTGGCCTTGGCGGTAGCGGTCGGCAGCATCTGCGGGGTGTTGGTGGCGATCATCGGGGCAGCCGGAGTGTCGTTCACTGCGATCTGGGTTTTCAAGGCTTCCACCGTCTGCACAACGCTGGTCTGCTGGACATTAATATCTGTTTCCTTGTTATTCCCCGGAAGATTACAGGCCGGCAGCGCCAGGCAAAAGGCCAGACACAATACACAGCAAAATATGGTGTGATTCTTCTTCATCGGATTTCTCCTGTTTAGATTCTTCCCCTATTATAAAAAGAAATTTCAAAATTGCCGGATGGTCTTACGGTATAGGAACGTTGCCAGCATTGCCAGGAACATCACACCCGCGCCGATATAGACCATCACCGGTTCACCTAAAGCCGAGGCAACATTCCCCGCCAGGAAAGAACCGATGGTTGAACTGCCAAAGAAAACCAGTACGTAAACGCTCATTACCCGGCCTCGCAACAAGTCCGGCACGTATGACTGGATGAGTGCATTGCTGATATTCAAGACAATCATCATCCCCCAACCCAACAACATCATCAAGGTCAGCGAACCGGGGATATGCCGTACCAAGCCAAAACCAAGCAGAGCGAAAGGCATCACATACCAACCCGCCTGCCATAACTTACCTCTTACCTGCCTGGAGCCAATGTAGGCAACCATCAAGGCGCCGATCAACGACCCCACACCTCTGGCAGAAAGCAGCCACCCGTTCGTGGTTACGTCACCGCCTAAAATGGATACCGCCCATGCCGGCACCAGCGTTAGCAGGCTGAACCCGAAGATCGAAAGGATGCTCACGTATACCAGAATGAGCCGGATCCTGCGTTCCTGTAGTACATATTTCAGTCCCTCGGCCAGGTTGGTGAGCGGCGATCCCTTTGAAGGGACGATCTGCGCAGGTTTCATCTTCATCAGCGCCAGGGCGCTGATCACCGCAATGAAAGTGATGCCGTTGATGGTAAAACACCAGGCGGGCCCAACCAGGGCATATACAATGGCCGAAACCGCCGGACCGATCACAACGCCAAGATTAAAAATGGAACTGTTCAAGGCGATGGCATTGGATAAGTCTTCTCGATCCACCATTTCCACCACGAAAGCCTGGCGCGCAGGCGCGTCGAAAGAATTGGCAATCCCCAGCAGGAAGGCCAGGATGATGATATGCCATGCCTGCACCAATCCGGTGAAAGTGAGCACCGCAAGAATGAAAGCTAAAACCATCATGGAAGATTGTGTGATGATGATCAGTTTGCGTTTTGAAATTTTATCCGCAACGATCCCGCCGAATAACGTAAAAAACAACGTAGGCAGCCCATTGGCTGTGGCCACATATCCGAGGTAAGCCGGAGACTGAGTAATCTCGTACACCAGGTATCCCTGCGCGGTTGTCTGCATCCAGGTTCCGACCAAAGAGACCACCTGCCCAAAAAACCACAAACGGAAGTTGGGAGATCTCATTGCGGAAAATGTTTTTAATAGATTCTTGAACAGTTTTTTTAATTTCATATCCGAGACATTTCTGTTATACCACAATTGATTTGATCCACCCCGACCCCAATTCCTGTCCCATCAGGCATTCTTGACCATTATGGTACAAGATGTTATGATTTTTTTCGAGGTTTAGAATGACTGACAATGTTAATAATTCTTCCACTTCAGACGTGGAAGATGAATTGCTTGAAATCGAAACTCCTGAGCCAACCGGCGAAAAAAAATCCCCAACCTTCAACCAGATTTGGAACAAGCTGCTGCATTTCGGACTGGGTGAAACGGCTTTACGGGTTGGAACCGCTCTGGCTTCATTGGTACTCATCGCCCTGGTGATCTGGGTTATGAGCAAGTTTTTCCTTAAAGCTGATAAAAACGACAATAACGCCTTCCTGAACGAAGCGGACTTTGCCGCCACGCCAATCGTGCCCATCAACGAGAGCGTGAATCCCATGCTGGCAAGCAGTATCAGCGTCATGCGGCTGGCACAGGTACACACGATTCTACCCCCCAAACCGAGGGGCACGGTGATCGAATATACCATTGTGGAAGGCGATACCCTGTTTGGAATCGCCGAGCGATACGGGCTTAAACCTGAATCATTAATGATGAGTAACCGGCATATTTTAGGCGATAACCCTCACAACCTTTACCCTGGCGTAACCATCCTGATCCCGCCCTATGACGGCGCCGTCTACCAATGGCATACCGGAGACGGATTGAACGGCGTTTCCGGCTTTTACGGCGTCATTCCCCAGGATATCATCGACTACCTGCCCAACCACCTAAATATTGACACCCTGGGCGATCTTTCCATGCCGAATATCGCTGAAGGCACCTTGTTGTTCATCCCCAACGGTTATGCCGAATACACCGACTGGCTCGACCAGTATACGCGTGATAAACCGGCTACCTCATCTGTGACAGGAAGCGCCTGCGGCGTGATCACTTCCGGCTACATCGGCAGCGGCACTTTCGTCTGGCCTACCACCGAAACGTGGATCTCAGGATACGATTACTCACCCGCCACCAACCACCGCGGCATTGACATTGCCGGATCGATCGGCAATCCGATCTACGCCGTTGACGACGGTGTGGTGGTCTACTCGAACTGGAATGAAAACGGCTACGGCAACCTGATCGTGGTGGATCACGGCAACGGTTGGCAATCTGTTTACGCCCACCTCGATACCTACCTGAAATACTGCGGAGATAACGTGCTACAAGGTGAACAGATCGCCACCCTGGGTTCGACAGGCAACTCATCAGGTCCGCATCTCCACTTTGAACTGAGAAGTGAAGAATACGGTGCAGTCAACCCGTGGGACTTTATTTCACCATATTAGATCAAATCCAAGGTTCCAACGGCAGCCATCAGGCTGCCGTTTTGTTTTTCAGCCCCGCCCGCCTGTATAATAAGGATGATGAAGAGGTGAATATGAACACGGTTCCTCCTGTCCGTCCTTCTCCAATTGCAGGCTCATGGTATTCCGACAAACCCGCAGCCTTGTCCAAAGAGATAGAAGAATATATTTCGTCCGCCGACTTGCCCCCGCTTGACGGCGATCTGGTCGGATTGATCGCCCCGCATGCCGGCTATTTCTATTCAGGGTCAACGGCAGGTTACGCCTACCGCGCCGCGCAAGACATGCATTTCGACCTGTGCGTGGTGGTTTCTCCGCTCCACAATTACCTGCCATATGCGCTGCTCTCCAGCGCGCATTCAGCCTATTCCACACCCCTGGGTAAGGTTAATGTGGATCAAGACCTTCTCAATAAGTTGGATTCTCAATTGACAGAAAACGGGCTGCCAGGCGTACAACTCATTGCCAATGACCGCGAACACTCGCTTGAGATCCAACTGCCGTTCTTACAGACCGCCCTCTCAGGCAGCTTTAGCCTGCTACCACTAATGGTACGCACATACGACGCAGAATTCCTTCAAAAGATCGCCGGGATATTGGCTGAACTCATACGAGGTCAAAAAACATTGCTGGTGGCCAGCACGGACCTTTCCCATTTTTATGATGAGAATACCGCCAATGCGCTTGACGAGGTCATGTTAAAACGCATGAGCGATTTTTCACCTCTGGGGGTGCTGCAAGCTGAAGCCAATGAAGAAGGTTTCGCCTGCGGTTCAGGCGCGGTGGCAATGGTATTGTGGACTGCCAAAGCCCTGGGCGCGGACAAGGTTACCCTGCTGCATCATACAACCTCTGCCCGGGCATCGGGTGATTCTTCCAGCGTGGTGGGCTACGGCGCATTAGCCATCACCAGACAAGAGGGAATTTGAGCCCTGCACATTTTGTCCGCATTGCAGCAAACGTCCCGCAAGTTGCAGGGCTGTTTGATTACCGCATCCCCGACGACCTGGATGGCCGCATCCAGGCAGGATCACTGGTAACTATCCCGTTTGGCCGGCAAACCGTGCAAGGCATTGTGATCGGACTTTTGGATGAGCCGTCCGTCTCAAACCCAAAAGAGATCATCTCCCTGCTGGACGAAGAACCTGTCTTTACCTCCCACCAGATCAAACTGGCACTATGGATGGCAGAACAAAACCTCAGCAGCCTGGCTGCCTGCCTGGACCTGATGCTGCCACCCGGCCTGGCGAAACAAGCCGACATGCTCATCCATCTGGTTGAACAAAGCTCTTCTATTGAATTGACACCTCTGCAAACGCGTATCGTCAACCTTCTGGAAAAACGCGGCGATCTGCGCGGCAAACAGCTTGACCGTTCCCTACCGAATATCGACTGGCGGAAAAGCCTTCCCGGACTGGTTAAAAAGGGTGTCGTCATAAGTCATCCCATCCTGCAGGAACCAACCGCCAAGGCCAAGACCGGCCGCGCCCTGCTTCTCATCAAGATGCCGGTCACCCAGGATGAACACACAAAGCTGGGACGCCCCGGCAGCAGCGCATGTGGCCGCCGATTTAAAATTTTGCAGTTCCTTGAAAAAGAAGGAAAGGCGGTGATTTTTCCTTTTGTTCAGGCAGAAACAGGCGCCGTCGCGGCTGATCTGCGTCCACTCGAAGAGGGCGGATTCATCCAGATCGTTGATATTGAAATACAACGTGATCCGCTCTTGAATTTCGTCCCGATTCAAACAACACCCCCACAACTGACCCCCGAACAAGCGTCCGTGGTGGATGCCCTCAAAGCACAATTTAGTGCGGGATCAGCCCTTAAACCCAACCTGCTCCAGGGGGTGACCAGTTCGGGAAAGACCGAGGTCTACCTGCGCGCGGTGGAAGAGACCCTGCAGCGCGGCAGGCAGGCTGTTATCCTCGTGCCGGAGATTTCGCTGACCCCCCAGACCGTCAGCCGCTTCATGTCGCGTTTCCCTGAAAAAGTGGCTTTGATCCACTCACGCCTCTCTGAAGGTGAACGCTACGACACCTGGCGGCGCATCCGGTCAGGCCAGGTTTCCATCGTGGTGGGCGCCCGCAGCGCCCTCTTTGCCCCCCTCTCCGATCCGGGGTTGATCGTCATCGACGAATGCCATGACGGTTCCTACCATCAGGAGGACTTCGATCCGCGCTATGACGCAATCTCAGCCTCTCTGACTTATGCCAAAGAAAGCGCCGCTGTTTTTCTGATGGGATCGGCCACCCCCGAAGTGGAACAGCTGCACCTGTTCAAAGAACGCAAATGGAATATCTTCCATCTTCCCAACCGGGTATTGGCGCACCAGGGGGCACATCCATTATCAGGAAAAGAAGCTGAAACTGCCTTTCCGCTGCCAAAGATCGAGGTTGTGGACATGCGCGCCGAATTGGTGGCGAACAACCGCTCCCCGTTGAGCCGCGCGCTGCAGGCAGGTTTACAACAAGTGCTTGATGATGGTCATCAGGCCATTCTTTTCCTCAACCGCCGCGGCAGCGCCTCTTACGTGTTCTGCCGGGACTGCGGCTACGTGTTAAAATGCAGCCGCTGCAATAACCCCATGACCTACCACGAAAGCGGGGCACAACTGGTTTGCCACCGCTGCAATACCCGCAGGCTGATGCCAAAAACGTGTCCGCAGTGCGGCAGCACGCGTATCAAACAATTCGGACTGGGCACCGAAAGTCTCGAAAAAATGGTGGCTGAGTTGTTCCCTCAGGCCCGCCTGCTGCGCTGGGACGCTGATACGGCTCGCAAGAAGGGCGCTCACGACCTGATCATGGACCATTTCGTGCAGGGCCGCGCGGACGTGCTCATCGGAACGCAGATGATCGCCAAGGGGCTTGACATCCCCAACGTGACCCTGGTGGGGATGATCCTGGCGGACGTGAGCCTGAATCTGCCCGACTTCAGGGCAGCCGAACGGACCTTCCAGTTGATCACCCAGGTAGCCGGCCGGGCCGGACGCAGCGCGTTGGGCGGCAAGGTGATCTTGCAAACCTTCAACCCCGATCATTACGCCATCCAAAAAGCCGCCGCCTATGACTTTGCCGGTTTTGAGAAAACAGAGCTGGCTTACCGCCGGGAGATGAATTATCCGCCATTTTCAAGGATGGTAAAAATCGAGTTGAAGCATTTCAACCCGACCTTTTTGGAAACATCCGCGCGAAAGGTCGGCGAATTGATGCAATCCTGGATCTTTGAAAAAGGCGCTGACGACACCAGCCTGATTGGGCCTGCCCCCTGTTTCTATCAGAGAACAGCCGGACAATATCGCTGGCAGATCATCCTGCGCGGGCAAAACCCGGTCGAACTTCTGCGCGAACATCCGCTGCAGAGCTGGCAGCCCAACGGTGTTAACGTCAAGATCACGGTTGACCCGATCGATTTATTATAAAAAAATCCCCGAAACTTTCTGTTTCGGGGATTCGTTGTTCATAATTCTTCTAGGGTAAGACCGTCCACGGGTTGATATATTGGCTGCCGTAGCGTATCTCGTAATGCAGGTGGCCGCCGGTTGACTTACCGGTATTGCCTGAAAGACCAATACCCTGACCTGAAACAACTGAAGAACCGCAGCTCACATAGATGGTGCTCAAGTGAGCGTAAATGGTCTTGTAGCCGTTGTTATGGTCGATGGCAACCAGATTGCCGTATCCACTATCGTTCCAGCCGGCGTAAACCACAGTACCGCTGTCAGAGGCGAACACGGGCGTGCCTTCGGCCGCAGCCAGGTCAATGCCCAGATGGTAAGAGGTAAAATCAAAACCTGATAGGAAGTGATTCCCAACCGGCCATTGGAAATATCCCGAGCCGACAGGTCCTGTCTCGGGCGTCACACAGCCGCCAGGGCCTGCGATGGTTTGGGTCGCGCCCGAACGCGGAGCGAATTCCACTGCCTGGATCCAGGAGACCAGGTCGCGATACCCGTCCGGGATCATGATGAAATCCAGGTTATCCGTCACCGGATCGGCCACGTCAAGGTTATTCCCCGGCCAGGTGATGATCTCTTCGGGATCGACGAAATATTTCTCGGCAACCTTTTCGATCGAGTCGCCTTCCTGCCATTCATAATACACACCGTTGGTCGGCGGGATGGTTAAACTCCAGCCTTCTTTAAGAAATGTGGGGTCGTCGTTTAAGAGGTCGTAATTCGCCCAAAGGATGGACTCGGCTGAGACATTATATTTTTTAGCGATCAAAAAAATCGAATCGCCAAGTTCAACCGTGTATTTTACCGGAAATTGCCTGATGCCATCGGGAACAGAAGTATCCAGGTTGGTCAAACGCGCCATGGACTCGACCGAAACACCGGCTGCCAGCGGCGGCAAAGGCACACTGGCTTGCGGATTTGCTACAGCTATTTCTTCACCCGTTGATTCTTTGGCAAACGGATTGATCTTTAATAGAACCAGGATCAAAGAAGCTACCAGTAAAGCTGTCACCCCCCACGAGAGCACCGTTGTCCAGTCGAATGGAGAGATGGCAATTTTTTTGGTTTCCACCTCCGGGGTCTCCTGAGGCTTTTTTTTCTTGCTCACTTAATCCTCCGTGATATTCTCCAAAAACTCGAGGTTGTTCTTGGTTTTCATCATGCGCTGCAAGATGGCTTCTGTCGCCACGGCGGGGTCCATACCTGCGCCGGCGGGCGGCGGTGTGATCATCTGCAGATACATGCGCCGCATAAGCCAGACTCTTGAGAGGATATCCGGTCCGAGCAGGAGGTCTTCACGACGCGTGGATGAGCGTTCAATATCGATGGCCGGGAAGATCCTGCGTTCCTGCAGACGGCGCGACAAATGTAATTCCATGTTACCCGTGCCTTTAAACTCTTCATAGACCACATCATCAAGGCGGGAACCTGTGTCTACCAGTGCGGTGGCCATGATGGTCAGGGAGCCGCCCTCTTCGATGTTACGCGCCGCACCAAAGAATTTCTTGGGAGGATACAGCGCCGAGGGGTCCATACCGCCCGACAGGGTTCTGCCCGAGGGATTCACCACCAGGTTGTAGGCACGCGCCAACCGGGTCAGCGAATCCATTAAGATTACCACATCACGGCCTATCTCAACAAGTCGTTTGGCACGCTCGAGAGTGATCTCGGCCATGCGTACGTGAGCGCTGACGGGTTCGTCGAAAGTGGATGCGACCACTTCGGCGTCCACAGAGCGGTCCATGTCGGTGACCTCTTCGGGGCGCTCGCCGATCAAGGCAATGATGAGATGGATCTCAGGATTATTGGCCGTTATCGAGTTGGCCAGTTGTTTAAGAATGGTGGTCTTGCCTGCTTTGGGGGGTGAAACGATCATACCGCGCTGTCCGCGGCCGATGGGAGCGATCAGGTTGATCAATCTTGAAGAAAGAATGGAACGATCCGTCTCAAGGTCGAATCGTTTGTCCGGGAAGATCGGGGTTAAGGATTCAAAAGACTTTCGCGGTCCCATGTCTTCGGGGCTGACGGCATTAATTGTTTCAACCTTTAATAAACCGTAATGCCGTTCTGCGTCACGAGGCGGTCTGACCACACCGATCACGTGATCGCCCATGCGCATTTCATAGCGTCGAAGTTGAGCCTGTGAAACATAAACGTCATCCGGCCCGATCGAGTAGTTCGTGCGCAAGAACCCCACTCCCTCCGGAGTGATTTCCAGCACGCCGCCTCTTACTTCCACTCCTTCGGCAGCAGCTTCAGCCCTGCGGATCTGGACGATGAGGTTTTCTTTTTTTAGTCTGTTCGCGTTGGGAATGTTTAATTCACTTGCTACCTGGCGCAGCTTTACCAGCGGCGCGCTTTCCATCTCGATCATTTTCATTTATTTTCACCCATGAATAATAATTAGTTATGTCATTCTCACCTGTTGGCACAGGCAATAAAGACTTTTGTGTGTTTTCTGATAAGGGATTTTTTCGGCGACCTGTTCCCCCGTAAAGACACAGGTCTGGCCAACCAACTTCATATTTTATACGCTGATTGATTATGCAAAGTATAACATGGTTAAATATGATATGCAAGCAAAGAACCAACAGCTTGCGTCTGCCCTATTTTTTTTATTATCGTATAAAAAATGTGATTCCTTTAGCCCAAATATTCTCTTAAGTGCCGGCTTCTTGTTGGATGACGCAGTTTGCGCAAGGCTTTCGCCTCGATCTGCCTGATACGTTCTCTTGTTACGTTGAAATATCGGCTGACTTCTTCCAGTGTGTGGTCTTTGCCGTCAATTAATCCAAAGCGTAATTCCAAAACCTGGCGTTCCCTCTCGGATAATGCTGCCAGTGCGTTCTGTACCTGTTCGCGCAGCATCTCGCGCGCTGCCGCATCCATAGGCTCAAGCGCTTCGTCGTCTTCAATAAAATCGCCCAACTGGCTGCTCTCTTCATCGCCGACAGGTCTTTCCAATGAAATGGGTTCCTCTGCGGATTGCAGGATGCGCTGTACCTTGACCGTGGCCCACGTCCAGCGTTTTTGCAATTCCCCATCAATGGGCTGGTTGGTTTGCTTGGCTTTCTTGATGGCCGTCGTGTCTTCAGGCGACATCAGATCGCTTTCAAGCGCCAGTTCTTCCTGGGTTGGTTCACGTCCCAACACCTGCACCAGAGAGCGCTGTACGCGCAAGATACGCGTGATCGCCTCAAACAAATGAACCGGAATACGGATCGTGCGGGCATGTTCGGCAATGTAACGACTGATGGATTGTCTGATCCACCAGGTGGCATATGTACTGAATTTAAACCCGCGCGTTGAATCAAACTTCGAGACCGCGCGTAATAATCCGAGATTACCTTCCTGGATCAGATCCAGGAAAGAGATACCGCGCCCTAAATAGCGTTTGGCAATACTGACCACCAGCCTGAGATTGGCCCTGATAAGGGTTTGGTTCGCTTCTTCAGATCGGTAGTTAATGCCTTCCATCTCATTTTTGAGTTCTTCATCACTGGGCAGCTGCCGTTTGAACCAGGTCACATCCGGCATGTCATCTGTCTTGGCAAGCTTGTTCAGCAGCGCCTCAGACACCGATTCGGGGAGCAGATACATGCCAAGAAATAGTGTATAGGCATGTCTGACCAGTTCTTCCCAGATAGCATCCTTGCCCCAGCGACCATTATCCAGATAGGTACGCAGATAAGACGGGTCATCCGCCTGCCAGGTACGCCTTAATAATTGTGTTTCAGCCAATGTCAGCGCCAGGTCAGGGCATTCGGTCTGCCCAATACGGACGGCGTCTTCCTGCAGGCGCGTCCACGAAGTAACGAGGTCGCCGACAATCCCCCCAAACAGCGCTTTATAATGACCGGGTTGTCCGGGGCCGGGTTTTACGTGATTGGATAAAGTTTCGACCCTGACCAACGCTTCAATACGCGCGGCCAGCCTGAATTCCGAATCAGCATCCAGCAAATGGATCTGTCCGATCTCTTTTAAATAAAGGCGGACCGGGTCTTCAGATAATTCAAGCGCAATGCTGGGATCTTCAAGGATTTCCAGCGGATCTTCAGCAACGATCTCTCCCCATTCTTCCCTGGTTTGAGCCAATGAATTCTCATCCGGCTCCTGCTTGGCCAACATTTCATCAACCGCTGATTTCTTGCTGCGCGTTTTCCGCACAGCTTTTGGTCTAGCGGCAGCAGTTTTGCCGGCTGCTGCTTTAGACGGTGCTTTTGTCTTTTTTACAGCATCCATATTTTTCTTGGTAGATTCCGTGGTTTTTTTTGTTGGGGTTTGGGGCATGAGATTAACTATACCATAATGTAAATATCAAATGGACAGATTTTGTTTTGCAAGTGCCTGATCCAACTTTCCTCTGGCAATTGTATATTTTAACGTTAAAGAATGCAAATCGGTTTTGTCAAGTTCTGCCGACTCCTCATCCGCCTGAAGGAACCTGATCTGGTTCAACAGGGCATTGATCCTCACCAATCGCAAATTGATCAATGTTCTGACAAGATCTTCAAACAATTTTTCCTCGTTTTTTTCCTCACTAAAAGCAGGATTTGAAAGAGCGGTTAAACGATCTGCGAGCGAGTCTTGCAGGTTTTCTCTCACATATTGAAGCACTTCCATCTCATCCTGTCCGTGTGCCTTGAAGAATACCTCCATGATCTGCTGATGGTCCGAACTTTCAAAATCTGCCATGGAGAATTTATCAAGCGTGGTCTGTTTCAACGAGCGTTCAAGGTCATAAACCCAATGCGGATGCAGCAACAACAATGATAAACAGTGAGCTTCCAAATTATATACACGTTTGTCAATGCCGTGTTCTTCTTCTTTAACACCACGAGGCTGGATTTGTTCCTCTACCCGTTGTGCCCGCCGGCGCGGTTTTTCATGCACACGCTGACTGCCCAACAACGAGCGCTCATCGATTTTCAGCAAACGGGCCAATTTCTGCCGATAGGCATCCCGCTCGATGGATGACGGTACGTCTTCGATCAAAGGCAGCACCTGCGCCGCCACCGCGGATTTCACCTTGGCGTCGTCAAGGTCCTGGTTTTTAGCCAGCGTCTCCATCACGTGCACCACGATCGGCCTGGCCGAATCCAGGATGCCGCGCCACTCTGCAGGGTCGCGCAGCACCACCTCGTCAGGGTCCATGCCATCGGGGATGGTGGTCACACGCACATCCGCCTGCAGGCGTGCTTCGTGCCGCAGCAGTCCATGCGCGTCAAAAGCCAGTTCCGTCTCGCGGTCCAGCGCCTTGCGGGCCAGTTCCAGGCCGCGCAGGGTTGCTTTTTCACCTGCTGCGTCGGCATCCAGCGCCAGTACGATGCGCCTGGAGTACTTCTTTAATAATCTCAATTGGTCTTCGTTGAGCGCCGTACCCATAGGAGAGACCGTGTTGCTGAATCCGGCCTGATGCAGCAGGATCACGTCAAAATATCCTTCCACGATGACCACCTGGTCTTCGGTGCGGATGGGTTTACGCGCCAGGTTCAACCCGTAGAGTAAATGGCTCTTGTCAAACAGGACTGTCTGCGGAGAATTGAGGAACTTGGGAATGTCATCCGGGTCGAGGATGCGGCCGCCAAAACCAGTCATCTTCCCCGCGGCATTACGGATGGGGAAGATCACACGGTTGCGATACTTGTCATATACGCCGCCCGAGTCACGCTCAACCACCAACCCGACTTGCAGCAGGTCATCGGCGGAATAGCCTTTTGAACCAAAATGATTGGTCATGGCGTCGTAATTGGCCGGTGCGTATCCAAGCTCAAAGGTTTGGATGGTCTCGGGAGTAACGCCGCGTTTCTCGAGAAAATCAAGGGCGGGCTTTCCTTCTGGTGTCTTTAATAACTGATACTGGTAAAAACGCACCGCTTCTTCAAGCAGTTCGCGCAGGCGGTCGTGTTCGTCTTCTTCAGCTTTCTTTTCGGGGGTAAAGGTTTCAAGAGTCACACCGGCACGTTCGGCCAGGTAGCGCAAGGCTTCCGCGAAATCCCAGCCTTCGCGCTTCATGACGAACTTAAAGATGTCGCCGCCCTCGTTACACTGCCCGAAACAACGCCAGGTGCCCGAATCCGGAAAGACCGCGAAAGCGGGCGTCTTGGTGTTGGTGTGGAAGGGGCAGAAACCGGTGTAGCTCCTGCCGGATCGTCTCAGTTTTACGGTCTCCGAGACGATATCCACAATATCCAGGCGAGCCTTGATCTCATCAACTGCTGTCATAAGGTAAGGTTAATTGTATCCTTCAATCCAAAAAGGGTTGGGCGAATCCACCTTTACCAGAAAATGATCTAGAACCCTTCGAGACAGGAGAAATCGGCGATGCCCCTGGTCAAAGCAGAGATACGCTGGAGAAGCCCAAGGCGGTTGGCGCGCACTTTTTCGTCCTCGGCCATGACCAGCACGGCATCAAAGAACTGGTTGACGGCCGGGATCATGGGTTTGAAAGCCTGAATGAAGGCTTCCACCGAGCCGGATTTACGTTCAAGCTTCTCAACACGTTCTATTTCAGCGAACAATGCCTTTTCTGTGGCTTCCTCGAAGTTGGCCGGATCAACACTGAAAACGGCCTTCTGGTCGCGGGTGATCCTGACGCAGCGCGCGTACGCCGGCAGGATGGTCGACCATTCAGCATTACTCACCCATTCGTTCAATTCCTTGACCGCACGGATCGCGCCGGCAGGGTTGTTCTGCTGTTCGGCCAGCACGGCGTCCACCACATCGTAGCGGTAGCCCTGGTCGGTCAGGCTGTTCTTCAGACGTCCTACGATGAAGTCCAGGCTTTCTTTGAGGCTTGCTTCCGTTACGGGGATGGGCATGTTTTCGGCAGCCAGTTTCAAACCGGCCTGAAGATCAAAATCAAGGTCAAAAGATGAAAGGAGTTGCACTAGGCCCAAAGCGGTACGACGCTGGGCGAAGGGGTCTTTGGTGCCGGTGGGCGCCAGACCGGCAGCGAAAAGACCAGTCAGAGAATCCAGGCGGTCGGCCAGACCGATCACCATACCGGTCTTGCCGGAAGGTGAACTGTCGCCCATGAAGCGCGGCAGATAATGTTCATAAATAGCCTGCGCCACGTCTTTGCCCTCGCCTGAATGTTCGGCGTAGTAGCGTCCCATCACACCCTGCAGGGAGGTCATTTCGACCACCATATGGCTGACCAGGTCTGCCTTGCAGAGTTCGGCCGCGCGCAGGGCGGTCTTTTGTTCATCCGCGCTCAAGCCGATCTGCGGAGCAAGTTGCTGGACCATTTTGGTGACCCTGACGGATTTATCAAGCATTGAACCCAGTTTCTGTTGGAAGGTTAAGGTTCCGAGCTTTTCCAACAGGTCGGATAATTTATGTTTCAGGTCTTCATGGATGAAGAAATTGGCGTCCGCGAAGCGGGCGCGGATGACCTGCTCGTTGCCGTCGGTGACCAGATCAAGCCCCTGCTTGTCTCCGTTGCGTACCGCGATAAAATGCGGCAGAAGTTTTCCGTCTTTGCCCAGAACAGGGAAGTAGCGCTGATGTTTCTTCATTACCGAGATGAGCACTTCGGGAGGCAATACCAAATGTTCCTCTTCAAAGGAACCCAGCAGTGCGGTCGGAGCCTCGACCAGTTGATTAACCTCGGTCAGCAAGTCCTCGTCGATCTTATCCTGGCCGTTCACGCTGGTCATCAGCTTCAGCACCTGTTCGCGGATGGCGGCCTTGCGTGCTTCAGGATCAAGCAGGATACCCTGCGCTTTCAGTTTTGTGAAATAGTCCGCGGCATCTTTCACCGGCATTTCCTGCGGTTCGATGAAACGCAGACCGTGGGTGGCTGCCCCGGCTGTCAGACCGGCATATTCAAAGGGGATGGCCGCGGAACCGATCAATGCCAACAGCCAGCGCACAGGGCGCGAGAAGGCCACGTTAGTGAAGTTCCAGCGCATGGATTTTTCAAATTTGATCCCGGCTGCCAGTGCAGGCAGGGCTTCAAGTAAAACGTCATAGGCAGACCGCGTGGATTCTTTCACCAACGCGACCATGTATTTTCCACCGTCGATCTCGCGTACTTCAAGATCGCTCACGCCCAGGCCCTTACTCTTGGCAAAACCTTCAAGGGCACGGCTGGGTTTGCCGTCTGACTCAAAGGCTCTGCTTTCCGGTGGGCCCTTGACCACGGTGGTGCGCGGCGTTTGCTGGTCGGCCATATTCTCAACACTGACCACCAGACGGCGCGGTGTACCCAAAATGCTGACCGTGCCGTGCTCCAAACGTAGTTCATCCAACAAAGCAGGTACGCGCTCGGTCAGTTGATCGAGGGCAGAGCGCAGTTCGGCGGCCGGCAGTTCTTCCGTGCCGATCTCAAGCAGGAAGGGCGCCGGTCCCGTGGGAGGGGTTTGCTTTACAGCCTGCGTGGGTTTTTGTACGTCAAAAACAGGTTCCTTATTCATCCAGGGAAAATCAAGTCCCCGGCGCTGCTCGACGTAAGCTTCAGAATTGCGGTGAGCCATCTCGCGCATGCGTCCAAAGAGGGCCTGACGTTCGGTCACACCCACGGCGCCGCGGGTATCAAGGACGTTGAAGGTATGAGAACACTTCAGGATGTAATCATGAGCCGGAAGCACCAAACCGTCGTTCAAACATTCTTCGGCTTCCAATTCATAGAGTTTATAGAGTTCGCGCATACGGTCCACGTCGGCGATCTCGAAATAGTATTTACTGTGTTCCGCTTCGCCCTGGAAATTGACTTCCCCATAGGTGTGGGTGGGATTCCAGCGCATGTTCTTGGCGTGCGGGATGCGCTGCAAAGGCATGGCGATACGTTCCAAACCGTAGGTGATCTCCACGGATACCGGGTCGAGGGTCAGTCCGCCGGCTTGCTGGAAGTAGGTGAACTGGGTGATCTCCTGGCCGTCCAGCCAGACTTCCCAGCCCAGACCCCAGGCGCCCAGCGCTGGCTGCTGCCAATTGTCTTCTACGAAGCGGATGTCGTGTTCGCGCGGATTGATGCCCAAAGCTTCCAGTGATTTGAGATAGAGCTCCTGCGGGTTGCCCGGATCGGGCTTCAGGATAACCTGAAACTGGTAATGCTGCTGGAAACGGTTGGGGTTTTCACCATAACGCCCGTCGTCCGGACGGATGGAGGGTTCAACGTAACCCACGTTCCAAGGTTCCGGTCCCAAAACGCGCAAGAAAGTCCCCGGGTTCATTGTGCCGGCGCCGATCTGACTGTAATAAGGCTGCCAGATCAGACAGCCCTGATCTGCCCAGAACTTTTGCAGGGTCATGATCACGGATTGGAAATCTAGGGCTTGGTTCATACATCCTCCCGGAGGCGTGGTTATTTTTAAGTGCCCCAATTATACCGCGATGAGAACAGATTCAATTTTTAATTTGTTTTAAGAATTCAGGGGTGTTCAAGCTGCGTTCCAGATGAAAAGTCAGGTAGTGGTTCATGATTGCTTCGATCTCGGCCCTGACCTTCGGAGACGGATCGGCCTTGAGCGCTGTCTTGTAGTCGCTGCGTTGAAAATGGCGCAAGAAACGCAGTGCGTCCATCGAGATCAGGCGCGAGTCACTGCTGCGCGCCCCGCAGCTCGGACATAACACACCGCCCTGTTCCGCCGAGAAGAACTGGTCTTCGGGCTTGATCTCCTTGCCGCATTTGGCGCACTGGAACAGCATGGGACGGAAACCCAGCAGGTCCAGCAAGCGCATCTCGTAATAACGCAACGGCACGAAGCTGTCTTTCTCATCACTGAGACGTTTGAGTGTATCCACGACAAGCTGATAAAGCTGCCAGTTTTGCCCCTCTTCAAAAGTAAAGCGGTCGATCAACTCGATCACGTATGATGCGTGGGTCATTAACTGCAGGTCTTCACGCAGGGGCGTGAATCCGTCAATGGTCTCGGCGTCGGTCACGATCCACAGATCGTGGGCCTTGGCCAGCATTAAAGTCGAATGGGAAAAGGGTTCCAGGTGCCCGGCTTTGCGGGATTGCATCTTGCGCACACTCTTGGCGATCACGCGTAGTTTGCCGTGCGAACGGCTGAAAACGGTCAGCAGACGATCCGCTTCACCCCAATTGACGTGATGCAGGACGATCGCTTCAACCCGTAGAGTACGTTCCGCTTTGGGCATGCCCCCCTCAAACCAGGTCTTTGGGCGTGAAGGCTTCTGGCAGAAGCCCTGCTACCGTTGACTCCAGATATACCTTGCCGGTAAGATCGACGATCAGTACGCGCATAGTGAGACTGAATTCAGCCATGACCTGCCGGCACGAACCACAGGGCTTTCCACCGTTGGTTGTGGCAATGACCATGGCGTCAAAATCCCTCTCACCTTCGCTGACTGCCTTATAGATAGCCACGCGTTCCGCGCACATGCAGTCCGGGTAGGCCGCGTTTTCAATGTTGTTGCCGTCGTAGATCTTGCCTGACGCCGTCAGTAACGAGGCGCCCACCTTGTATTTTGAATAAGGCGCATAGGCCCACTGCTGGGCATGGATGGCTGTTTCGATCAATTGTTTTTGCAATTCGGGGTCAAGGTGCATTATGAATTCTCCAATTCTTCAGGAGCCAGCCTTTTAGCGCGGATCCTGCCCACCCGTCTGCCGCGTACTTCTTCAACATTAAGGTGCCAGCCTTCCACGTCAAGCTGGTCGCCTTCCGCGGGCACACGTCCCAATTCGCTGTAGAAATAGCCCCCCAGCGTATCCGTCATATCCGGATCAAGGTGGGTATCCAAAGCGTCGTTGAAATCATCGAGAGAGACGCGCCCCCTGAAAACAAACTCATCCTCGGTGATCATCTGCACCAGAAGTTCCTCACTCTGGTCGTATTCGTCACGAATCTCGCCCACGATCTCTTCCACGATGTCTTCGAGCGTCACCAGACCAGCCATACCGCCGTATTCGTCCACTACTACCGCGATGTGCACGCCCTTGGCCTGCATTTCCGCCAGCAGTTCATCCACCTTCTTGGATTCCGGCACAAAGTAGGCTTCGCGAAGGAATTTCTTGATGCTGTTCTTCTCATTCGTGTTGCCGTGGATCTTCAGCAAATCCTTGGCATAAAGCATGCCGACCACGTTGTCGATCACGTCATCATAGACCGGCACACGCGAGTGACCCGATGTAATAAAGGCATTAATGGCCTGGTTTAGCGGTGTTTTGATCTCGAGCGCCAGCACTTCCATGCGCGGGACCATGATCTCACGGCAAAGCGTATCTCCAAACTGGAAGATGGAATAGATCATCCTTCGCTCATCCGGCTCAAGGGAGCCTTCCGGTTCGCCAACCTGCACCCAGGTGCGCAGCTCGTCCTCGGT
>ENA-OSEO01002107-OSEO01002107.1-sediment-metagenome-genome-assembly--contig:-NODE-2107-length-30332-cov-4.529136_pt1 | contig 30332 bp, 25 predicted proteins | sample MGYA00237883_ERZ534232 | MGnify/ENA metagenome assembly ERZ534232 | reverse complement strand
CTGCAGATGATCAGCTGGGGGGTCAAGGTCAACGACTACGGCAACGCCGAGCTGGACGCCCAGGGCCAGTTCATCAAGCTGCCCGGCCACGGCGTCAGCGAGGAGATCTGGGCCGAGATGGTCGCCCAGGCCAAGGACAAGGGGCTCAAGGCCGGCGACTACAAGAAGCTCAACCTGCCTTTCGAGAACAAGCTCCTGAGCCTGCCGGCCGAGGTCCGGACCCGCGTGGCCAAGGGCGTCGAGGACTTTGTCCACCGGCTCCTGACCGACGTCTTCAACGCCCGGGACACGGCCCCTCTGGCCCTGGAGGCCATCCTCCAGGCCGACTCCTTTGACCTGGGGCCCAAGACGGGCCGCCAGGAGGACCCGGCCGAGTGGACCGAGGCCAAGATCAAGGCCAAGGGGGCCCGCATCCAGGGCGACAAAGGCCCGGCCGGCCATTTTGACGATTGAGGGTCCGGCCGGGGCTCGGGACGACCTGGGTTGGCCGGCCCCGGCCCGGGCTGATCCAGCCGGTGCGGGCAATCATCGGGCGCGCGGCCAGGGCCGAGCCAGGGTTTGGTGAGCCGGGACTGCCGGCAAACTCTGCCTATTTATCCAGTGTTTTCGCATAAGTTCATAAAATAGACCCGGGGGCTGGAGGATCTGAACCGGCTCGCTCGGGTCGGCCCAAGGCGGCCTCGAGTCAGGGCCAGAGGAGGAAGGGATGGACCTCAAGGATCTGAGGGTCAACGGCCGGCGTCTCAGGGAGTCCCTGGAGGAGATGGCCAGGATCGGGGGCACGCCCGGCGGCGGGGTCCAGCGCCTGACCCTGAGCGACGAGGACCGCCGGGCCAGGGACCTGTTCGTGGCCTGGCTCAGGGAGATGGACCTGGAGATCACCATCGACCAGATGGGCAACATCTTCGGCCGGCGGCCGGGCCTGAACAATGACCTGGCCCCGGTGATGAGCGGCTCGCACATCGACTCCCAGCCCAAGGGCGGCCGCTTCGACGGCATCCTGGGCGTCATGGGCGCCCTGGAGGTGATGCGAACCCTGCACGAGAACCGGGTTCAGACCGAGCGGCCCTTTGTCATCGTCGACTGGACCAACGAGGAGGGCTCCCGCTTCGCCCCGGCCATGGTCGGCTCCGGGGTCTGGGCCGGGGCCCTGGACCTGGACTGGGTCTACGCCCGGACCGACGTCAGGGGCAGCAAGCTGGGCCAGGAGCTGGAGCGGATCGGCTACAAGGGCCAGGTTCCGGCCAGGAAGCGGCCGGTCCAGGCTTACTACGAGTATCACATCGAGCAGGGCCCCATCCTGGAGCGGGAGGGCCGGACCATCGGCGCGCCCAAGGGCATCCTCTGCCTGCACTGGTACGACATCTTCGTCGAGGGCACGGCCAACCAGGTCGGCCCCACGCCCATGGAGGGCCGCAACGACGCCCTCTGCGCCGCGGCCGAGATGATCCTGGCCGTCAACCGCCTCCCGGCCAGGATGGGCGGCAACCTGGTGGCCACGGTGGGCGAGATCCACAACTTCCCCAACTCGCGCAACATCATCCCGGACAAGGTCCACTTCACCGTGGACATCCGCTCCTGGGACGACGACCTGGCCCTGCGGGCCTGGGAGGAGCTGGACAAGGAGTTCCAGGGCCTGGCCGCGGCCAGGGGCTGCCCGCTCCGGGCCGAGGTGACCTGGCGGGTGGAGCACTCGCCCTTTGACGAGCGGCTGGTGGAGCGGGTCCTCAGGCAGGCCGAGCGGCTGGGCTACTCCAGCCGGCGCATGGTCAGCGGGGCCGGCCACGACGCCAGCTACATGAACCAGGTCTGCCCCACGGCCATGATCTTCGTCCCCTCCATCGGCGGCCGGAGCCACGTCGAGGTGGAGGAGACCACCTGGGAGGACTGCGAGGCCGGGGCCAACGTCCTCCTCCACTGCCTCCTGGAGTCTCTTCTGGAGAAATGACGGTCGGCCCGAGCCGACTCAGGAGTCAGCCATGATCTATCGAGCCGATCCGGGGCGGCGCACCTTCGGCCAGGCCGCCGGAGTTTTGGTTCCAGACGCCCTCATTGCTGGAGTCTCTTCTGGAGAAGTAGGGGCCGGCTGAGGCCGGCCGGGAGGTCAGTCGTGATCTATCGAACCGATCCGGGGCGGCACACCTTTGGCCAGGCCATCGGGGTCCTGGTCCTGGACGCCCTCATCCCCAGGCCGCCCGGCGACGTGGGCAACGCCACCACCTTCCCCTTTCCGGTGCGCTACGAGGTCGTGCCCCGGGCCTCCATCGAGCGGCTTATCCAGCAGCGCGACCCGACTCTCCTGGGGCCGTTCATCGAGGCCGGCTGGCGGCTGATCCGGGAGGGGGTCAGGGCCCTGACCACCACCTGCGGCTTCCTGATCCTCTTCCAGGAGGAGCTGGCCGACGAGTTCCCGGTGCCGGTCTTCGCCTCCAGTCTGCTCCAGATCCCCTTCATCCAGCGCACCCTGGGCCGCCGGGGCAAGCTCGGCCTCCTGACCGCCGACGCGGCCAACCTGACCGAAGAGCACCTGGCTAAGGCCGGGGCCGACCCGGAGCGCCTGGTCGTCCTCGGCCTGGAGGACCGGCCTTGTTTCCGGGCCGCGATCCTGGACGGCGGCGGGAGCCTGGACTTCGAGGCCGTTCAGGCCGAGGTGGTGGGCCGGGCCAGGGAGCTCAAGGCCAGGGACGAGGCCATCCGGGCCCTGCTCCTGGAGTGCGCCAACATGCCGCCTTACGCCGCGGCCATCCAGGAGGCGGTGGGGCTGCCGGTCTTCGACTTCAACACCATGATCGGCCACGTCCACGCGGCCTTGATCCAGCGGCCCTACCGGGGCTACGTCTGAGGGCCGGCCCGGTAGTCGCGGCGGAAGACGACCTCGTAGAGGTAGACGGCCAGGAGGTAGTAGACGACCAGCTCCTGGAACTCGGAGAGGTTCTTGTGGAGGGACAGGTTGCTGCTGAAGCCGGCGCTCTCCAGGGCCTCAGCCAGCCTGACCACCAGGAACATGCTCACCAGGGTGGCCATGGACCAGCGGTCGGGCAGGAGGTAGCGGATGAGAGGCCGGCGGCTGCGGGCCAGGGCCAGGGGCAGGATCAGGAAGCAGATGATCAGGCCGGCGTCAGTGGCCGAGGCCATCACCTTGTCGATGCCGCCTAAGTTGTGGACGTTCCTGACGCCGCTGCCCAGGCCCGATGAGACGGTGACCCGGTGGCCCGGGGTCAGGTCCTGGGGGGCCAGGTAGTTGAGGCCGTAGTCGGTCTCCTCCAGGGTGAAGAAGAGGAGCAGCCCGGCCAGGACGACCAGGCCGACCCTCTCGAACCGGAGCTTCTTCCGCCTCAGGCCCAGCAGGGCCGTGGCTATCATGGCCAGGAGGAGAGCCAGGTCCAGGTGCTCCAGGAGGCCTAGCTCCCGGTTCCGGGCCGGGGCGACCAGCTCCTGGGCCCAGGGGAGGCCAGAGAAGTAGAGCAGCACCAGGCCGGCCGGGACCACCAGGGGCAGCAGGCCGTAGACGATGAGCTTGTTCAGGTTGACGCGGTTCGGTTTCAAGGCGCAATGCCTCCTGCTGGGGCCGAGAATATCACGGACCGGCCGGACCAGCCAAGAGGGCCCCGGCCGCCAGAGCATTCAGGGCCAGGTGGGATGACCGCGGATTTCATTTTCTGCAACGGCCGGCTGGTCAACGTCTACTCGGGCGAGATCCTCAACTGGGACCTGGCCGTGGCCGGGGAGCGGATCATCTATGTAGGTCCTGACCCGGCCGGGGGCGGGGTCGGCCGGGGGAACCGGACCCAGGTCATCGACCTGGCCGGCGACTTCCTTCTGCCCGGCTACTTCGACGCCCACGCCCACGCCGACCTGTTCTACAACCCGGCCGCCTTTGCCGGCCAGGTCCTGACCGGAGGCACGACCGGGTTCTTCAACGACGGCCACGACCTGGCCAGCGCCCTGGGCGCCGAGGCCTACCTGGAGATCATGTCCGGCCTGGCCCGGTCGCCCCTGAGCGTCTACACCGGGGTGCCGGCCGCGGCCCCGCCCTATCCCGAGGTCGAGGGCGAGGAGCTGTGGAGCCGGGCCGAGTTGGAGGCGGCCCTGGAGCGGGACTTCGTCCTGGGCCTGAGCGAGGTGACGCCCTACCTGCGCCTGGTCCGGGGCGACGAGAGCCTGAGCCGCAAGCTCGACCTGGCCCGGCGGGCGGGCAAGCGCATCGAGGGCCACACCACCGGGGCCAATGAGGCCAGGCTCAACCGCCTGGCCCTGGCCGGGGTGAGCTCCTGCCACGAGAGCCTGAACGCCGAGGACGTCCTGCGGCGGGTCAGGCTGGGCTACCACGTCATGCTCCGCCAGGGCTCCATCCGCCAGGACCTGCCCCGGCTGATCGAAGCGGTTAACCAGTTGGAGCATTTCGACCTCAGCCGGCTGATGCTGGTCAGCGACGGGGTCTTCGCCGATCATCTCCTGGACTGGGGTTACCTGGACTGGATCGTCGGCCAGGCCGTAGAGCTTGGCCTGGAGCCGGTCAAGGCGGTCCAGATGGCCAGCCTCAACCCGGCCCGCTACTTCAACCTGGACCACCTTCTGGGCGGCCTGGCCCCGGGCCGCCTGGCCCACCTCCAGGTGGTCGAGGATCTGGGGCGGCCCTGGCCCAGGCTGGTCATGGCCAAGGGCCGGATCGCGGCCCGGGACGGCCGGCTGGTCATCCCTGAGCTGGCCCCGCCCAAGGCCGGTCTGGGCTCCAGGCCCTTCAGGCTCGGCCGCCTCTCGGCTGAGGATTTCAGGCTGGCCGAGGGGCCCGGGCGGAAGTCGGCCCCGGCCATCCGGATCGTGGACCGGACCGTGACCGACCTGGAGGAGGTCAAGCTGGAGGTCGCGGCCGGCTTAATCCGGCCCCGGGGCGAGCTGCTCCTGGCCTCGTTCTTCAGCCGGGACGGAGCCCGGGTGGGTCGGGGCCTGGTGGCCGGCTTCTGCCCCAACTTGGGCGGTCTGGCCTCCAGCGTGGCCCACGAGACTCACGGCCTGCTGGTCCTGGGCCAGGACGAGGCCGACATGGCCCTGGCCGCCGGGGAGGTCCTGGACATGGGCGGCGGCCTGGCCCTGGTCCAGGCCGGCCGGGTCAGGGCCAGGCTGAGCCTGCCCCTGGGCGGCGTCTGCTCCCTGGAGCCGGTCCCGGTCCTGGCCGGCCAGATCAAGGCCTTCCACCAGAGCCTCCGGGAACTGGGCTGCGACCTGGACTACCCCCTCTGGACCCTGGGCTTCCTGACCTTCACCTCGGTCATGAGGGCCCGCCTGACCTACCAGGGCGTCTTTGACCTTAAGACCAAGACCATAATTTTCCCCTGACCGCCCCATCGACCCGCCCGGGTCGCCAAAATCTGGCCGGGTTGACAGCCGCGCTCTCAGTTGCTAAGAGGGACTATCTGCCCATATTTGCCGGCTGCGCCTCTTGCCGCCGCAGACTCGTAAGCATTCTGGCTCTTAAACCCTGCTCTTGCCACAGTCAAAGGGACAAGGAAAAAAGGGAATACCATTTGCCCCATTTAAATAAAAAATAATCCGCGGTGATGGCCATCTGATTGCGATATGGCCCCTACCGGGGAGGCGGCCAGAGCAGAGTCAATCGGGTCGAGTCTCACCGCCCTTGGTCACCCCAATAAACTGGAGGTTTCATGAAGGTCAAGAACCTGCACCCTCGTTTACCCGAACTGGTTGACCATTATCAGAAGGGAAAATTATCACGGCGGGCGTTTCTTCGCTATTCGGCTTTGCTGGGCGTTTCCTTGGCCGCGGCTTCGAGCGTCATCGGCGTCCCTTGGCCCCGTAGGTCCGTGGCGGCCCAGATCAGGCGGGGCGGGACCCTTAAAATCTCGTCCCAGATCCAGAAGGTGACCCATCCGGCCCAGTTCTCCTGGATCATGCCCTCCAACCAGCTCCGCCACGTCATCGAGTACATGACCGTGATCGGGCCGGACAACATCACCCGGCCCTGTCTGGCCGAAAGCTGGTCGGCCAGCGAGGACCTCAAGACCTGGACCTTCAACCTGCGCCAGGGCGTCAAGTTCAGCAACGGCGACGACTTCGGCGCCGCCGACGTCATCTTCACCATCAACCAGTGGCTCAACAAGGACGTCAAGTCCTCCATGCTCGGGCTCATGGGCGCCTATCTGGAGCAGACGGGCGTGGAGAAGGTCAGCGACGGCCAGATCAAGCTCCACCTCAAGCGGCCCGAGATCGCCGTTCCGGAGCACTTCTTCCACTACCCGGCCCCGATCCTCAACCACAAGACTTTTGAGGGAGACTTCCTCAAAGCCCCCCACGGAACGGGCCCCTACACCCTGGAGACTTACAAGGAAGGCGAGCTCTGCGTCATCAAGGCCCGGACGGACTATTGGCAGAAGGGCGCCGACGGCAAGCCGCTGCCCTACCTGGAGGGGATGAAGTTCGTCGACATGGGCGCGGAACAGGCCCCCCAGATCGCGGCCCTCAAGGCCGGCGAGATCCACCTCCTGGACGCCTCGGACAACCCCGGCCCGGCGGTGATGATGGCCGTCAAGGGAGACGCCAACATCGCCGTTCTGCCGGTGACCACCGGCACTACCCGTGTGCTCCGGATGCGGGTGGACATGAAGCCCTGGTCGGACAACAAGGTCCGCCAGGCCCTCAAGCTCTGCCAGCACCGGGAGAAGATCCTGGGCCTGGCTTACCACGGCGAGGGCATGGAGGGCCAGGACGTCCACGTCTACCCCAAGCACCCCGAGTACTGCCAGAAGCCGACCCCCAAGTACGATCCGGACAAGGCCAAGGCTCTGCTCAAGGAGGCCGGCTACGCCGACGGCCTCGAGGTCAGTCTGGCCGTGGCCAGCGACTGGACCGACGTGGTCCGTTACGCCGAAATACTCAAGCAGGACGCCGCCCCGGCCGGCTTCAAGATCAACATCAAGACCATGCCGGCCAGCCAGTACTGGGAGAAGTGGACCGAGGTGGATTTGGGCGTGACCCCCTGGACCCACCGGCCCTTAGGGACCATGATCCTCAACCTGGGCTACACCGCCGACGCCGAGGGCAAGCCGGTGGCCTGGAACGAGACCCGCTGGGTGGACAAGGAGTTCGGCGAGCTCCTGACCAAGGCCAACGGGATACTGGACGTGGAGGAGCGGCGCAAGGTCTTCTGCGACATCGAGCAGATCATGATGGACCGCGGGCCCGTGGGCATCGCCTACTGGATGAACACCTGGATGTGCACCAGCACCAAGCTGAAGAACGTCCAGGCCCATCCCAACCTCTACATGCTCTTCAACGAGGCCTGGCTGGAGGCCTAAGCTGAAGGCGGTTCCGGAACGCCCCCGGCTGGCCGGCTCAGGTTTGGCCCGCCGGGGGGCGAGCCGATCGAGGGCGGAGAAGTGGCCAAGTTCATCCTGAGGCGGTTTCTGCTGCTGTTGCTGACCATGGTCCTGGTCTCGATGGCCGTCTTTCTGATCACCGAGTCCTCGCCGGGCAACGTCGCCCGCAACGTCCTGGGCGCCTTCGTCACCCCGGAGCAGGAGGCCTCCTTCCTGGCCCAGGCCGGTTTGGACAAGCCGGCCTGGGTCCGCTACGTCTACTGGCTCCTGGGCTCGGACTGGCGGGCCGAGTCCAGGGTCGGCCTCAAGCTGAGGCGGATCATCACCGAACGGGGCTACGTGGAGTGGTGGGCCCAGGACGAGAACGGCAAGCTGATCCGCTGGAAGCTGGAAGGCGACGACCTGATCGTCCTGATCAGGCAGCCGGACGGCTCCGCGGTCGAGGTCAAGGACAACGCCCGCTGGCGCAGGGACGACAAGGGGGTCTCCACCTTCTGGGGCCTGGACACCTCCAACCACGCCGTCAAGTGGGAGAAGGGGACCGAACGCAAGGTCTGGACCTTTGTCATGGGCAGCGGCTGGCTGGAGACCACCGGCGGCCCGGTCGAGTTCATCCCCTTGAAGAAGGGCTTCATCCGGGGCGATCCCGGCGAGTCGCTCCGGACCGGCCGGGCCGTGGCCAGCAGTCTCTTCGTCAGGCTGAGGAACTCGATGGTTCTGGCCGGGATCGCCTTCATCATCGTCATGCCCCTGGCCCTGGCCCTGGGCATGATCGCCGGGCTGAAGGAGGGGTCTCTCAGGGACAGGGTCTTGAGCGTTGGCGGGATGATGTTCTCGGTCATGCCCGAGTTCGCCACCGGCATCTTTCTGATCCTGATCCTGGGGGTCTGGCTCGGAGTCGTGCCCGGGGCGACCGTCTTCGGCGAGAAGGCGCCCTGGCAGCGGCCGGACATGCTCGTCCTGCCCGTCCTGACCCTGACCCTGATCGAGTTGGGCTACGTCCTGCGCATCACCCGGGCCTCCATGGTCGAGGTCATGCGCGCGCCCTACATCCGGACTGCCTGGCTCAAGGGCCTGCCCTACTGGCACGTGGTCTTCAAGCACGCCGTCCGCAACGCCCTCCTGGCCCCGATCACGGTCATCATGCTCCACGTCAACTGGCTCCTGGGCGGCATCGTCATCGTCGAGGTCGTCTTCGGCTACCCGGGGCTGGGCAAGTACCTGCTCGATTCGGCTCTCTACAAGGACATCAACGCCCTCGAGGCCGGGGCTATGATCCTGGTCACCGTGGCCGTGGGGACGCAGCTCGTCGCCGACGTGATTTACACCTTTCTGAACCCGCGCATCCGCTACGCCTGAGAGGAGCGGCCCTGGAGTGGCCTTGATGAGCCCATCGGAAGCGACGACGCCGGATAAAATCAAAACGGTCCACCCCTCCCGGCGGCTTTTTGAGTCCCTTTCCGTCCTCTTCGCCTCCAAGGTGGCCCTGGTCGGGCTGCTGATCGTCTTCTTCTGGGTTTTCGTGGCCGTCTGCGCGCCCTGGCTCAACTCCTACGGTCCCATGGAGCAGGACTGGAAAGCGCCCAACCAGGGCCCCTCCTGGAGCCACCCCCTGGGCACCGACGAGCTGGGCCGCGATCTGTGGGCCCGGCTGATGTACGGGGCCAGGGTGGTTCTGGTCATCCTGCCCGTCTCGGATAACTTCTGGATCCCCGGGGGCACGGCCCTGTGGGGCGTCTTCGCCTCGCTGGTGGCCGGGGCGACCCTGGGTCTCATCGGCGGCTACAGGGGCGGCTGGGTGGACGAGGTGGTCATGCGCCTCCTGGACGCCATGATGTCCATCCCGATCATTCTCCTCTACCTGATCATCGTCGCCGCCATCGGGGCCTCGGCGGTCAACGTGGTCCTGGCCATCGCCATCGTGGGCACGCCGGGCATCGCCCGGCTGGTCAGGAGCCTGGCCCTGGACATCAGGACCCGGGAGTACATCCGGGCGGCCGAGACCAGGGGCGAGAGCCAGTGGTTCATCATGTTCGTCGAGATTCTGCCCAACGCCCGGGGGCCGATCATCATCGACGCCATGCTCAGGGTCGGCTACGCCATCTTTGCCATGGGCACCCTGGGCTTTCTCGGTCTGGGCCTGCCCCCGCCCTCGCCCGACTGGGGCAGCATGGTGGCCAAGGGCCGGGAGTTCATCCTCTCCGGCAGCCCCTGGGCGGCCCTCTGGCCCTCCATCGCCATCGCCTCGCTGGTGGTCGGCCTCAATCTCCTGGCCGACGGTCTCCGCGAAGAGTCGATGCGCTATCAGTAGGAGGGCTCATTGAGCGATGAAGAGTCAGGCTGAAAAAAGCTCCGGCCTGGTCCTGGACGTCAAGGACCTGGCCATCTCCTACGAGACCAGGAAGGGCTCGGTGGCCGCGGTCCGGGGGGTCTCCCTCAAGGTCCACCAGGGCGAGACCCTGGGCGTGGTCGGCGAGTCGGGCTGCGGCAAGAGCACCATCGCCTTCGGCATCGTCGGCCACCTGGGGCCCAACGGCCGGATCGTTAACGGCAGCATCGGCGTCGAGGGCGAAGAGCTGGTCGGCCGCTCAGAGGAGGAGCTGCGCAAGCTGAGGGGCGATCGGATCTCGATGGTCTATCAGGACCCGATGCAGGCCCTCAACCCCTCCCTGCGGATCGGCGACCAGCTCATCGAGGTCCTGACCTTTCACCGCAAGCTGTCGCGGCGGGAGGCCCGGGAGCGGTCCGTGGCCATGCTCAAGCGGGTCTACATGCCCGACCCGGACAGCATGATGGCCCGCTATCCCCACCAGCTCTCCGGAGGTCAGCAGCAGCGGGTGGTCATCGCCATGGCCCTGCTCAACAACCCCGCCCTGCTTCTGATGGACGAGCCGACCACGGCCCTGGACGTGACCGTCGAGGCGGCCGTTCTGGACCTGATCGAGGATCTCAAGAAGGACTTTGAGAGCGGCATAGTCTTCATCACCCACAACCTGGGCGTGGTGGCCAGGGTCAGCAACCGGCTCTGCGTCATGTACGCCGGGGAGATGGTCGAAAGGGGCCCGGTGGAGCAGATCTTCAAACGGCCCTCCCACCCCTACACCAGGGGGCTGCTGGCCTGCGTGCCGATCCTGGGGGAGTCCAAGGGCGATTCCCTGCTCCATCCCATCCGGGGCCACGTGCCGCCCCCGGCCGAGCGGGACCTCGGGGCCTGCATTTTCCATCCCCGTTGCGATTACGCCACGGACAAGTGCCGGGCCGCTCGTCCCGGCTTCGTCGACATGTCCGAGGATCACCTGGCCCGCTGCTTCTACGCCCGGGACATCGAGGACCGGCGGCGGACGCGCAAGAGGGCGCGGATCGAGGAGACCATCACCGCCAGGGAGGAGGCGGACAAGGAGAACGTCCTCCTCAACCTGGAGAGATTGAAAGTTTACTACGAGCAGGAAGCCAATTCAGTGGCCAGCATCTTCGGCCTGGGCGAGAAGAAATACGTCAAAGCGGTCGACGACGTCAGCATCGTTGTGCCCAAGGGCCGGACCCTGGGCGTGGTCGGCGAGTCCGGCTGCGGCAAGTCCACCCTGGTCAAGGGTCTGATCGGGCTGGAGGAGGTCACCGGCGGCGAGGTCGAGTTCCTGGGCGTGGACGTGAACAAGCCGGTCAAGGAGCGGGACATGAAGTGGGTTCAGGAGATGCAGATGGTCTTCCAGAACCCGGACTCGACCCTCAACCCGGCCTACTCGGTCGGCCGCCAGATAGCCCGGCCGCTCAAGCGCTTCGGGACCGTGCCCCGGGATCAGATCAAGGGGGAGGTGATCAGGCTCCTCAGGGCGGTCAGGCTGGACGACTACTACTACGACCGCCTGCCCAGGCAGCTCAGCGGCGGCGAGAAGCAGCGGGTCGGCATCGCCCGGGCCCTGGCCAGCCAGCCGGACCTGGTCATCTGCGACGAGCCTGTCTCGGCCCTGGACGTGTCGGTCCAGGCGGCGGTGATAAACCTCCTTTTAGAGATCCAGAACACCTTTGACACGACCATGATCTTCATCGCCCACGATTTGAGCGTGGTCCGCTACTTCTCCGACGAGGTGGCGGTCATGTACCTGGGCCAGATCGTCGAGATCGGCCCGGCCGAGTCGATCTACTCACCGCCCTACCACCCCTATACCGAGGCCCTTCTCTCGGCCGTGCCCATCCCGGATCCAGAGGCTGACCAGGCCCACATCCGCCTCAGCGGCAACGTGCCCAGCGCCCTCAACCCGCCCAGCGGCTGCCGCTTCCACACCCGCTGTCCCAGACGGGCCCTCCTGCCCGATGAGGGCCGGATCTGCGAGGAGGAGAGGCCGCCCTGGCGGCAGTCGGCCCGGGGCCACCGCATCCTCTGCCACATTCCCTTGAAGGAGCTGGAAGGGCTGGGCCCGGTGGTCCATCCGGCGGCCTGAGGCGCCAGGAAGCGCCTCAGGCCCGCCTCAGTCCTGTCCGCCGAAGAGTTCGCCCAGGCGCATCAACAGGCCCAGGTCGCCGTTGGCCTGGTACTGGCCCTGCATGAGCGCCTCCTGGCCGTTGATCCGGCCCTTCGCGATCCCCCACCAGACCGACCAGGGGGTGGTGATGGTCAGATCGGGCTTCTCGGCCCGGCCGGCCCGGCAGTAGCAGTTGCCGCCGGCGATGTCCAGGTGATACTCGCCGTTGGGCTGGCCCTCCAGGATGAACTGGATGACCGCCTCCAGGTCCCCGCCCTTGTCGGCCCGGTAGACCGCGGCCATGCCGGTCAGCATCATGTCCGGCCGGGTGGTCAGGTACTCCTCCAGGGAGCCCAGGTCCCGGCCCTGGCCCTTGGCCTCGTAATAGTCCTGGGCCGTCCGCCAGAAGGCGTTGCCCAGGTCGCGCGCGGTCCTGGGATCGTCGAAGACCGGGGTCTGGATGTCCCGTTCGGTCTCCTCCCTGATCCAGCCCAGCTCGACCAGCTCTTGGCCGGCCCGCCTGAAGGCGTCCATTATCCGGCCGTAGACCGGCCCGAGGCGCTGGGCCTGGGGCAGGGACTCGCTGGAGGGCCGAAGCACGGTGCCGACCATGACCCGGTCAGGGTGGCTCCACATCTTCTGAAACATGCCCACCAGTGACTCGAAGTGGCTCACCTCCGGGAAGCCGCAGACCGAGAAGAGGACAAAACGCCTCTTTTTAGGCCAGCGGTATGGGTGGGTCGTCCGGCCGTCCGGACCCTCGACCAGCCAGGGCTCGATCATTGGCAGGGAGCGGTCCAGGAAGTCCTTGACCAGGCCGGGCACGGAATAGACGTACAGCGGCGCGGCCACGACCATGCAGCAGGCCTCCCGCATCTTCTCGTGCAGGACGGCCATGTCGTCCTGGTGGACGCAGCGGCCCGGGTGCTTCATCCAGCAGGAGAAGCAGCCCAGGCAGTGCTCGATCTTGTAGTCCTTGAGGTAGACCATCTCGGCCCTGCCGCCGGCCTGGCCGACGCCCTCCAGGAAGGGCTGGAGGCATTCCTCGGTCCGGCCGCGCTTGCCCCGGGGCGAGCCCTGGAAGACCAGCACCTCCCTGACCGGCTCGAAGGCCTCAGTGGCCTGGCGGCGCCTCTCGTCCTGTGATCGGTCCATTTGTTTTGCCTCTTTACCCTCTCAGGCCTTGAAGAGGGTGTTCATCTTCATCAGCAGGCCGAAGTCGCCGTTGGCCTTGAACTGGCCGGCCATGAAGGCCGACTGGCCGTTGATCTGGCCCTTGCTGACGCCCAGCCAGACATCGGCCGGGGCGGTGATGGTCAGGGTCGGCGCCTCGGCCGGGCCGTCGTGAAAGACGGCCTTGCCCTCGGCGATGGTCAGGTGGGCGGTGAACTCCTCGGCGCCCGAGATGTTGAACTGGATGACGGCCTTGAGGTCCTTGGCCGCCTCCGGGTTGAGGACTCGGGGCATGCCCTTGATCAGCTCCAGGCAGGAGGTGATCTCGGCGACGCTCTTGGGCTTGGAATCGGCCACGCTCGACTCTCCTTTCTGGGGCGCCCGGGGGCGCCCGGTCTCCCGCTCGATGACCTTCTTCAGCCAGGCCGCTCTTTCCGCCGGGTCGTCCCGCGGGGTTTCATTCATGGACTGGCCCACGTAGGCCTCGAAACCGTCGAAGAGACCCAGGCCTTCCCAGTGCTCATTGTCGTGGCGCATGAACCGGCCGGAGCGCCGGATCAGGTCGCCCATGAACTGGTAGAAGCGCAGGTCCTGGTTCGTGGCCGGCATCTTCCGGCCGTCCTTGACGTAGCTGGCCAGCATCCGAGCCAGGTCGGCCGCCCGGGCCTGGACCAGCTCCTTGCCGTAGAACTGATCCGGCCCGCCCGAGCCCATGGCCGTCAGCCGGCCGATGGACTGGGCCCCGAAGATGCGCAGGCAGTTCTCCAGGTAAAGGGCCACCTCGGTCTCGCCCAGGCCGGTGGAGACGCAGATGGCCAGGCCCGGCTTCCAGGTCCCCCGCGGCTTGTGGCCGAAGGGCAGGGAGCGGTCCAGGAAGGACTTCATCTGGGCGGTGACGTTCAGGATGTAGGCCGGCGAGGCCAGGATGACCGCCGCGGCCTGTAGGACTCTCTCGGCCACCGCCTTGTAGTCGTCCCGCTGCCAGCAGACGCCCTTGTCCAGGCAGTAGGCGTCGCCCTGGCAATACTTGATCTCCTTCTCGGCCAGGTTGATGACCTCCAGGTCCAGGCCCGCGGCGGCCAGTTCCGGCCGGAACATCTCGATGAGCTGGCCGGTGTTGGAGATTTCGAGCCGGGGCGAGCCGTTGACGGCGACGACGAATGGTTTCTCAGGCATTTCCCTCTCCTCATCCGGGGCCGGGGGCCTTGCCTCCGGGCCGGGGTGATCGCCGGGGCCAGGATCGGCCGAGATCGTGGCGGATTGGTGGCGGACCGGCTTCAGGCCCAGCCGGCGCTGATAGCGATCCGGGTACCACTTGTTGAAGGGCGCGCCCAGGCCGAGCAGGAGAACAAGGGGCGCCCCGATCTCGAAGGCCAGCCGGGCCGGCAGGGAGTCAAGGCCCCCGGCCAGGTCCGGGATGAGGGCCAGGAGGCCGCACAGGGCGAAGAGCAGGGCCCAGGCCCAGGTCATGTGGCGGTTGATGGTCAGGAAGATGTCGCTGCTCCAGACCGCCTCGGGGGTCTGGCGCTTGGCCCAGAACATGGTGAAGAGCTGGCCGCCCAGAAGGAGCGGGACCAGGACCACGATCAGGAAGACGAGGTACAGCCCGGCCACCGGGTAGAGAGCCAGCAGCCGGCCCAGACCGCCCGGCCAGAGCCAGAAGCCGGCGGCGGCCAGGAGCATGTAGCCGGCCATGGCCTGGTGCACCGGCGAGGCCTCCCGGCGGCGGGCCAGCAGAAGGGTCGCCCCGCCGACGATGGCCAGCCCGGCCAGGGCCGAGAAGCGGGCCAGGACCGGCTCGTAGCCGCCGATCCGGTTGAGGGTGAAGAAGATCGTCGGGCCGAGATAGGTTATTATGGACAACAGCTGGCTCATTTCCTGGGCTCCTTGTCCTTGATGCTGTCCATGGCCATGACTCTCTTCTGGAAGATCCGGTCAATGACGTAGGCCCGCATCAGCCGCGCCGACTGGGTCATCTGGAGGGTCAGCTGGGCGTCCTGGGTCACCGGCAGGTCGGCCGTGACCCGGCGCCAGAGATCCATCTCCCCGTCCACGATCAGGCGGGCGCCCTCGGCGTAGAAGCGGGCGTCCCGAGCCTGGAGGCCCATGTCCCGGCTGCGGGCGCTCATCCGGCCCATGGCGATGTCCTCCTGGTCGAAGCGGCCGGGAGTCAAAGGAATCAGGAGCTCGTTGGCCAGGGCCTCCTGGACCTCCTCGGGCGTCAGGCCGGTCCGGCGGCAGAACTCCTTCAGGCCGACCGTCTCCTGGTCGCCGGGGCCGAAGACGACCCGGTTCAGCTCGAGCATGGCCGCCACCTCGTCGCCGTCCTGGACCACGGCCAGGATCCTCTTGATCTGGGCCAGGGAGAGGCGGTGCCTGGACTGGAGGTTGCGGATCAGGCGGAGCCGGTCCACGCAGACCGGCTCGTAGTAGGCCATGTTGGGGCTGGTCTTGACCGGCTCGGGCAGCAGCCCGGCCTGGAGGTAGTGGAGGATGGTCGACTTGGGCAGGCCCGTGGCCTCGGTCAGCTCTCTCATCCTCAGCCCCGGTTTGGGCTGGCCGCCGGTCCTGTTGACGGGAAGTTTTCCGGTCACGTCGCGGTTTACCTCACTTGACGGCAAAGGTTATGGTCTTGTCCGGACCGTCCAGCTCAAAGGCCGCCGCCTCGAAGCTGGCCGGGCCGAAGAGTCCCCTGGCGTTGTTGGAGAAGCCGTGGGGCTCCCTGGGCCGGCCCAAGAGGCCGGCATCCAGCTCGCCGTTGCCGTTTTGGTCGTGAAAAGCCGCCGCGGCGTAAGTCCCTTGGGGCAGTCCCTCGAATAAGAAGACGGCCCGGCCGCCTTCGATGGGCCGCCGCCCCCTGGCGGCCAGGCTCGGTTCGTCCGGCGGGAACCGGCCGCCCGGCCGGCCGATGGAGAGCAGGGCCTGGCCTGCCGCGGACTGGAACCCGGTCACGATCACGGTCAGCCGGCCCAGGGGCTGGCCCGGCGCGGCCGCCGGAGCGGCCAGCAGGACCAGACCGAGCGTCAGGATGGCTATTGTCCGGACCATGTCCCGTCTCCCTTCTTGGCCGGTCGAGCCCAACCTTCGAGGTCAGGCTACCTGATTCCGTGAAGAGTGTCAAGTGTTACTTTGCGCTTTGTGAATTTTTTTGGCCGGCCTTCTCCGGTCGAGCCGGGCTGATCGTCGAGAGGGGGAACAAGGGAAGGGTACGCCGGGCAAGTCCCGGCGGAAGAGGCTGTTTCGGGCTGGAGGGGCCGGCCAGGGGGCGGGGAGCGGGGCCCTACATGTAACCCAGGGCCTTGAGCTCCTTCTTGGTCTCCTCGCTGACCCGGCCCTTCCGGCCGGCAAAGGACTCGGCCGGCGGGCCGAAGGCTCTCATCTTGTGGATCCGGTTGGCCAGCTTCTTGACCTGGTCCGAGCGGTCGGCCGCCTGGGCCAGGTTGGCCTTCTCCCGGGGGTCGGCCTTGAGGTCGTAGAGCTCGAAGCTCTCTGGATCGTCCTCGTTGCGGATCAGCTTGCTCCGGGCGTTCTGAAAAGCCTTTTTCTGAAGCCCGTAGAGAACGGCCTCGCTGTAAGCCTCCAGATCGAGTTGGGGCTCTTTTTGGAGCAGGAAGCGGGACAGGTCCCGGCCCAGGGCCACTTTAGGCGCCTCCAGGCCCAGCAGGCTCATCAGGGTGGGGAAGACGTCGATCAGCCGGACCAGCGGCTTGAACCTGATGGCCCGGCCGGCCAGCTGGGGGTGGATCAGGATCAGGGGGACGTGGAGCAGCTCGTTGTACATGGTGTGGCCGTGCTCGAAGCCGCCGTGGTCCCAGAACTCCTCACCGTGGTCGGAGTGGATGAGGATGATGGTCCGCTCCCACAGCCCGGCCTCCTTGAGCCAGTCGAAGAGCTTTCTGAGCTGGTCGTCGACGTAGCGGATCTCGGCGTCGTAGAGGTCGACGATGTGGTCCTTGTCCGCCTGGCTCGGCTTCAGCTGGCCGCTCCTGATCCCCTTGAGGTCGCCGAAAGCGAGTTTGTCCAGGGGGCCCTCGTAGCCCCGGTCGTACTGCTCGTAGTAACGCCGGGGCGGGTCGTAAGGCAGGTGGGTGTCCATGAAGTGGAGGTAGAGGAAGAACTTCCGGTGCCCGGCCTCCTTCAGGTTGGCCAGGGCCTGGTCGACCATGCGCTCGCCCAGCATCATCATCCGGAAGTAGTACTCGTCAAAGCCCTGGTCGAAGTTGTACTCGGCCTTGATGTGGGGATTGGCCTGGTAGGCGATGTTGTAGTAGCCGTTCCGCTTCAGCACCTCGGCCAGGGTGTCCAGCTCCAGGGGCAGCGCGTCCTGCCAGCTCACGGCGCCGTGGTTGTGGGGGTAGACCGAGGTGAAGAGAGTGCCCATGGAGGCCTTGGTCCAGCAGGACTGGCTGATGGCGTTCTCGAAGATGAGATTCTGTTTGGCCGCCCGGCAGATGTTGGGCGCGGTGCCCCTCTCGTAACCATAGCAGTGGAGGTGGTCGGCCCTGACCGCATCCAGGGTGAGCACGATGAGGTTGCAGTCCCGGCAGAGCGGGACCGGGGCGCCGCTGGTCCGCGGCCCGACCAGCAGCCCAGCGGCGCTGGCCGCGGCCACGCCGCAGAGGATCAGCAGGCCGATGAGGGTGTTTCTGTTCATTCCGGCGCCTCGGTCAATCTTTGGGGTTGGCCGTTGCCGGCGGTCGTTCGGAGAAGCGGACTGCTCGCCGGCCCCGGTAATGGCGGCCAGAGAGACTTAAAGCCCTCTGCACGGCGGATGCAGTTTACTCGAAAGACCGGGTGAACGCAAACCGCCGGCTTGAGGCAGCTTCCGGCAGGGCCCGGGTCCGCCGGGGGCCTCAATCTTACAGAATGAGACGATTAACCTTCTGGTGAACGGTCGGCCCCTTTTCTGGGGGCTTGGTCTGGACCGGGGGATGGTGTATCCTGAGTCGCGTCTCGGCGCCCCGGAAGTCCGAACCATCGAAGCCAGGCGGCCGGCTGGCCCGGCCGGAAAGGAGCTGGACCTGAATCATGCCCGAGGGAACGTACGACGTCATAGTGGTCGGCGGCGGCGTCATGGGCTGCTCGACAGCCTATCACCTCATCAGAACCGAGCCTGGGCTGCGAGTGGCCGTCATCGAGAAGGATCCGAGCTACACCCAGGCCTCGACCACCCTGTCCATGGCCAACGTCCGGATCCAGTTCAGCCTCAAGGAGAACATCCTCATCTCCAAGTACGCCATGGAGGTTCTGGAGCGCTTCGAGGAGGAGATGGCCGTTGACGACGAGCGGCCGGAGATCGCCTACCGCCGGGAGGGCAACCTCTTTCTGGTCGAGGAGGCGAACCGGGCCGAGGCCGAGGCGGCCCTCAACCTACAGCGCCAGGTGGGCGGCCTGATCGAGTGGTGGTCGCCCCGGGAGATCGAGGAGCACTACCCGCTCTACCGGGCTCAGGGGCTGGCCGGCGGCACTTTCGGGCCCCGCGACGGCCATCTGGACGCCTACGCCGTGCTGATGGCTTACAAGGCCAAGGCCCGGCAGCTGGGCGCGGAGTTCATCACCGACGAGGTCAAGGAGCTGGTCAGCGGCCGGGGCCGGGTGAGCGGGGTGGGGCTGGCCTCGGGCGGCCGGCTGGCCGCCGGGGCGGTGGTCAACTGCGCCGGGGCCTGGGCCGCTGAGGTGGCCCGGATGGCCGGCGTGGAGCTGCCCATCCAGCCGGTCAAGCGCCAGGTCTTTGCCCTGGACACCGCGGTCAAGCCGGAGGGGCCTCTGCCCCTGACCATCACCCCTTCGGGCCTCTACTTCAGGACCGAGGTCGGCGACCTCATCCTGGTGGGCAAGTCCCTGGACCAGGATCCGGTCGGCTTCGACTTCTCCTGGGACCGGCGGGTCTTCGAGGAGCATCTCTGGCCGGAGCTGGCCGAGTTTGTGCCGGCCTTTGACCGGCTCAGGATCAAGCGCGGCTGGGCCGGCCTTTACGCCCAGAACACCATGGACGGCAACGCCGTCCTGGGCGAGTGGCCGGAGATGAAGGGCCTCTACCTGGCCAACGGCTTCTCCGGCCACGGCCTCCAGCAGGGCCCGGCCGTGGGCCGCTACCTGAGCGAGCTCATCCTGGCCAGGCCGCTCAGCCTCGACCTGAGCGTCTTCGGGCCGCAGCGGATCCTGGAGGGCCGGCCCCTGAGCGAGGCCGGGCTGGTCTGAGGGCGGCTGAATTGGGGTCGTGTCGAGACTAACGGCCTGCTATACTGAGGCTACTTTGGGCCTCAGGGCCCAAAGTCAGTCCTGAGCAGAGGGAGGTGGATCTTGTACGGATGGATGGGCAAGGTGCTCCGCGTCGATCTCGACCGCGGGCAGCTCAGAGAGGAGGAGTTGGACCCCCGGGCCGCCCGGGACTACCTCGGGGGCCGCGGCCTGGGCATCCACTATCTTCGCCAGGAGCTCAACCCCAAGGTCGAGCCTCTCTCGGCTCAGAACCTGATGGTCATGGCCGCCGGGCCGCTGACCGCTACCGGGGCGCCCACCGGGGCCCGCTACATGGTCGTGACCAAGTCGCCCCTGACCGGGGCCCTGACCTGCTCCAACTCCGGCGGCCAGTTTCCGGCCGAGCTGAAGAAGGCCGGCTGGGACGCCATCATCTTCGAGGGTCGGGCGCCCGAGCCGGTCTACCTCTGGATCAGGGACGACAAGGTCGAGCTCAGGTCGGCCGATCACCTCTGGGGCAAGACGAGCCACGATACCGACGACGCGGTCAGGGCCGAGACCGATGAGCGGGCCCGGGTGGCCTGCATCGGCCCGGCCGGTGAGAAGCAGGTCCTCTTCGCCGCCATCATGAACGACCGCGATCGGGCCGCAGGCCGCTCCGGGGTCGGTGCGGTCATGGGCTACAAGAACGTCAAGGCCGTGGCCGTGAGGGGTCACGGCTCGGTGCCCCTGGCCGACGAGGCCACCTTCAAGCAGGTCAACGGCGCCATCCTGAGCAAGTTCAGGGAGGCGGCCAAGCAGAACCCGCCGGCCCTGCGCCTCCACGGCACCGCGGTCACGGTCATGGCCACCCAGAACTACGGCGTGCTCCCGACGCGCAACTTCCAGACCGGCGTTTTCGAGGGCTGGCAGGGCATTCACGGCGAGACCCTGACCCAGAAGTACCTGGTCCGGAGCAAGGCCTGCCACTCCTGCCCCATCGCCTGCGGCCGGGTGACCAAGGTCGAAGACCCCGTCTTCGGCGGCGAGGGGGAGGGGCCGGAGTACGAGACGGTCTACGCCCTCGGCTCCAACTGCGGGGTGGACAACCTGGCCGCGGTGACCAAGGCCAACTACATCTGCAACGAACTGGGCCTGGACACCATCACCATGGGCTCGACCATCGCCTGCGCCATGGAACTGGCCGAGAGGGGCTATCTCTCGGACAAGGAGATCGGCCGCAAGCTCCGCTTCGGCGACGCCCAGGCCCTGGTGGATCTGACCCGCCTGACCGGGCTGAAGGAGGGCTTCGGCGAGGCCCTGGCCCAGGGAAGCCTCAGGCTGGCCGCCCGCTGCGGCCATCCCGAGCTGGCCATGGTCTCCAAGGGCCAGGAGTTCGCCGGCTACGAGCCCCGGGGCGAGCAGGGCATGGGCCTGGCCTACGCCACCTCGCCCGTGGGCGCCTCGCACATGCGCGGCGACCCGGCCTACTTCGAGCTCCTGGGCGTGCCCAAGACCATCGACCGCCTCAGTTACGATGACAAGCCGCCCCTGGTGGCCAAGTGGCAGGATCTCTTCGCCATCATCGACTCGGTCGGCCTGTGCGTCTTCTTCTCGGTCCGCAACCTGGTCGAGCCCAGGCTGGAGGCGCCGCCCACCGGAATCCTGAGCCTGCTCAACGCCGCAACCGGGGCCGAATACAGCCTGGAGGAGTTGGAGCGGGCCGGGGAGCGGATCTTCAACGCCGAACGCCTCTTCCTGGTCAAGGCCGGCTTCTCGCGCCAGGACGACTCCCTGCCGCCGCGCATAACCCAGGAGCCCCTGCCCGAGGGGCCCTCCAAGGGGCACGTCTGCCACCTCGAGGAGATGCTCGATCACTACTACAAGGTCCGCGGCTGGTCCAACAAGGGCATACCCAGCCAGGCCAAGCTGGCGGAGCTGGGGCTGGCCTGAGGGGCCCCGGGGAAGTGAAGGTTCAGGTCCATCGTTTCGCCAACCTGAGGGCCTACGGCCCGCCCGGCGAGCCGGCCGAGCTGGAGCTGCCCGAGGGGGCGGCGGTCAGCCAGGCCCTGGAGCGGCTGGGGCTGCCCCAGGGCGTCAGGCGGGTCGTCCTGGTCAACGGCCACAGCGTCCCGGAAGATCAGGGCCTGGCCGGCGGGGACGTGCTGACTCTCTTCCCGCCGGTCGAGGGCGGCTGATCCGGCCAAGAGCGGTTGAATTTCCAGGCCGGCCTGGCGCCGGCCGATTTGTCGGGAGAGCGTGAATGGGACTGAGTCTGCTGGAAGGCAACGAGGCCGTGGCCTGGGGAGCCTACCTGGCCGGCTGCCGTTTCTATGCCGGCTATCCGATCACGCCGGCGACGAGCATCTTCAACACCATGCTCCGGCTCCTGCCGCCGGCCGGCGGGATCGTCCTCCAGGGCGAGGACGAGATCGCCTCGACCGGCTACTGCCTGGGCGCGGCCATGGCCGGCCTCAAGGCCATGACCGCCACCTCCGGCCCGGGTATCAGCCTCTACAGCGAGCACATCTCCCTGGCCATCGGCTCGGAGATCCCCCTGGTCATCGTCGACGTCCAGCGCCTGGGGCCCTCGACCGGCTCGGCCACCCGTGGCGCTGACGGGGACATCCAGTTCCTGCGCTGGGGCAGCTCCTCGGGCCTGCCGGTCATCGTCCTGGCCCCGATGGACGTGGGCGACTGCTTCAGCCTGACCATGGCCGCCTTCAACCTGGCCGAGGAGTTTCGCTGCCCTGTCTTCATCGCCTCCAACAAGGAGATCGGCCTGACCCGGGAGAGCGTGGACCTGAGCGGGCTTGCCCGGCCGGCCCTGGTCGAGCGGACCGGGCCGGCCTCGACCGAGGGCTACCTGCCCTTCCGGCCCAACGAGAAGGGCGTGCCTTATTTCCTGCCCATCGGCGGCCCGACCCTGGTCCGGCAGACCTCCTCGACCCACGGCCAGGACGGCTACCTCACCACCGATCCGCTGGAGATCGGGGCGGTGGTCAGGCGGCTCAAGGACAAGCTGGAAAAGGCCGTGGCCGGGTTCAGCTACGCCGAGACCGATCCGGCCCCCGGGGCCGAGACCCTGGTGATCAGTTACGGCGTCACCGCCCGCTCGGTCAGGGCCGCGGCCAGGCGCCTCAGGGACCAGGGCCGGCCCGTCTCGACCCTGACCCTCAAGACCCTCTGGCCGGTCCCGGAGGAGGTCATCAGCCGGGCGGCCGAGGGGATGAAGAGGGTTCTGGTCGTGGAGATGAACCTGGGCCAGTACGTCCGGGAGATCGAACGAGTCCTCAAGCGGGTCAAGGTCGAGTTCCTGGGCCAGATGGACGGGCGGCTGATCAGCCCCGGGGCCATCGAGGAGGCGGCCCGTGGCTAGCCTGATCAACGAAAACCGCCCTCCGGTCTTCTGCCCGGGCTGCTCCCACGAGCGGGTCCTGCGCGCCTTGGACCAGGCCTTCGTCAGCCTGGGCCTCCAGGGCCATCAGATCTGCATGGTCAGCGACATCGGCTGCTCCGGGCTGTTCGACACCTTCTTCAACACCCACGCCTTCCACGGCCTCCACGGCCGGGCCCTGACCTACGCCGCCGGCCTCAAGCTGGCCCAGCCCGAGCTGAACGTGGTCGTGACCATGGGCGACGGCGGCCTGGGCATCGGCGGCCACCACCTCCTCTCGGCCTGCCGCCGCAACCTGGACCTGACCCTCCTGGTCCTCAACAACTTCAACTTCGGCATGACCGGCGGCCAGTTCTCGGCCACCACCCCGCCCGAGGCCAGGGTCGGCTCCGGCTTCCTCAACCAGATCGAGCGGCCCCTGGACGCCGGCAGGGTCGCCGCCGCGGCCGGGGCGCCCTACGTGGTCCGCGCCTCGGCCTACGCCAAGGAGCTGCCCCGGATGATCGAGGGGGCCATCCGCTTCCAGGGCTTCAGCCTCCTGGACCTCTGGGGCGTCTGCCCGGGCCGCTTCCTCAGGCTCAACAAGCTGACCCCCCAGATGATCGACCAGCGCCTGGACGGCCTGGAGCCTCTGGACGGCCCGGTCGAGGCCAACCAGCGACCGGAGTACGGCCGGGCCTACCGCGGCCAGTCGGAAGGCGCCAGGGCGGAAGACCTGCCCGCCGGGGTCACGGCTGCCCTTAAGCCGCCCCAGGCCAGCCGACAGGAAGTCCTCATCCTGGGCTCGGCCGGCCAGAGGGTCATCACCGCCGGCGAGATCCTGGGCCTGGCCGGCCTGACCGCCGGCTTGAACGTGACCCAGAAGAACGAGTACAACATCACCGTGCTTCGGGGCCCCTCCATCAGCGAGCTGATTCTCTCGCCCGAGGCCATCGACTACACCGGCAGCCAGGACCCGACCGCGGTCCTGGCCGTGGCCGGGGAGGGGGTGGCCCGGCGGCGGGGAGTCTTTGGCCAGCTGAACGAAGGGTGCCTGGTCATCCAGGCCGAGGGGCTGGACCTGCCCGAGACCAGGGCTCAGGTGGTCAAGGTCGACTTCAAGGCCCAGGGCCTCAAGACGGCCGACTGGTCCCTGGCCGCCCTGGCCGCCCTGGCCAAGCTGAACCGGGTCCTCAGCCCGGAGATGCTCCAGGCGGCCCTCCAGGAGCGCTTCCGGGGCAAGGTATTAGAGGCCTCCCGGGCCGTGGTCGAGAAGGTCAGCCTCTGAGCCGGGGCCGGAGAACGCCTTTGTCCGGACGAAAGAAGGCCGGAGGGAGCCGCCCGGCTCCCCCGGCCTTCTCAACTATATCGCTCCCGGCCGCCCCGGCCGTCAGCAGGAGCAGGATGGGCCGCAGCCGCCTCCGCCTATGGGTTTGGCCGAGGTCAGGACCAGCCCGCTGGTGTAGCCTCTGTCCACGTAGTCGAGCCTGACGTCGCCGCTTTGCTGGCTCAGCTTCTTGTCGATGAGGTAGGTCAGGCCGTCGACTTCGTACTTCTCGTCGTTTTCCGTCGGTTCATCCAGAACCAGTCCCAGGCTGGGACCGCTTCAGCCGCCGCCGGAGATGGTCACCCGCAACGAGGAATCGAGATTCCTCTCGGCCATGACCGCCTTGACCGCCTCGCTGGCGCTGGGAGTGACTTCGATCATCCTCTTTCCTTTCTTTGATCGGCTGTTGTCGTCTGGTCAGGCGGCCGAGAAGGAGCAGGCGGCCAGGGGGGCCAGCCCGCTCACGTCCAGCCACTTGAGCTTCCACCAGCCGGCCAGCCGGATCGTCACCGCCTCGCCGACCAGGACCAGGTTTGGGTGGAGAAAGATTTCCAGGCCGTTCAGGGAGTGCCGGTTGTACTTGTCGGCCTCATGGGGCCAGGGAGCCCGGAGCGCGACCTGCGCCCGCCGGGGAGCGGCTCAGCCGCCGCCCGGCCCGGGCGGGTCGACGGTCAGCTGACCGCCCCTCTCCCTGAGCCACTGCTCGGCCTGGTTCTCAAAGACAATTTGCACCGCGCTCCTCCCGGCTGGTCATCCCGCCCGAAGAGAAAAGCAACCTTCGTGCCTGGCTGCAGGTTCCCGAACGCTGGGCCTAAATATACAGTCTTTTCCACTATCGGCAAGGGCTCACCCCTGGCTGGCCGCTTTTCCGATTCCGGCCGTCTCCGGCCCCGGGCCCCCTTGGCTTATGCAGGTGTTAAGGTTCGGCCTGGGCAGGTGTTAAGCTGGCGGGCCTACTTGACCAGGGCCAGGCCGGCCTTGAACTCCTCGGTGCCGGCCTGCTTGAGGAGCTCGTAGACCAGCATCTCGGTCGAGGTCAGGGTGATCCCGGCCTGGATGAGCCTCAGCTCGGCCAGGCGGTGGTTCTCCAGGGAGCGCGAGGAGGTGGCGTCATTGACCACCTGGACGGCGTAGCCGGCCGCGGCCGCGCTGAAGGCGGTCTGGACGACGCAGATGTGGGCCTCGATGCCCAGGATGACGATCGCCCGGCGGTCAAGCCGGCTCAGCTCCTCCCGGAAGGCCTGGCTGCCGAAGCAGTCGAAGGCCAGCTTGGGGATCGGCTCGTACCGGGACAGCTCCTGGCGGATGGGGGCGACGATGGGGCCCAGCCGCTCCTGCTCGCAGACCGCCACGGGCAGGCCCATGAGCCGGGCGAACTTGACCACCTTGACCGCGTTTTGGAGAACCCGCTCCGGCTCGGCCATGACCGGCAGGAGCTTCTCCTGAAGGTCGAAGAGGACCAGGGCCGCCTCCTGGGCCTGGATAAGCCGCCCCGGACTGGACTGGGCCATGCTCGCCTCCTCGTCTGCAGGCCGTCTCGACGGCTCGAGTGTAGTCCGGACGGATGGGCCGGGGCAAGGCTTTTCGGGTCGGGATGACTTCCGGGGCTTGACAAGCCGGCCGGGTCCGGGCCTACTGGTCTGGCCGCTTGATGGATCAGGAAAAGAGGGGAGGGCGCTGGATGGTCAGGACTTCTCTGCTCTGCGGTCAGGGCGCGGTGGAGCTTAAGCTGCCGGACTCGGTTAAGGTTCTGGAGATCGATCCCCTCCCGGCCCTGGCCGACCCCGAGGCCGCGGTCGAGGCCGCCCTGGCCCGGCCCATCGCCGGCCAGCCCCTGGCCGAGCTGGCCCGGGGCCGCCGGAGCGCCTGCCTGGTCGTCTCGGACTTTACCCGGCCGGTGCCCAACCGGGTCATCCTGCCGCCCCTGCTGGCCAGTCTGGAGGCGGCCGGCCTTGAGAGGCGGAACATCACCCTCCTCATCGCCACGGGCATGCACCGGCCCAACCTGGGGCCGGAGCTGGTCGATCTGGTCGGTCCGGAGATCGCGGCCGATTACCGGATCGTCAACCACTACTGCCGCCGGCCCGAGACCCTGGGCCGGGTGACCGAGATCGACGGCGCGCCCATCGAGGTCAACCTGGAGTACCTCCAGGCCGACCTGAAGATCCTGACCGGGCTGGTCGAGCCCCACATGTACGCCGGCTACTCCGGCGGCCGCAAGTCCATCCTGCCGGGCATCAGCGGCTTTGAGACCATGAAGTTCATGCACTCCTTCGTCATGATCGCCCACCCCAGGGTCAGGAACTGCCTCCTGGAGGGCAACCCCTTCCATGAGGCCGGGCTGAAGGTCAGCCAGGCGGTCGGGGTCGACTTCATTCTCAACGTGGTGGTCGACAAGGAGCGGCAGCTGGCCGGCGTCTTCGCCGGCGACCTTGAGCGGGCCCACCTGGCCGGCTGCGAGCTGGTCCGACGGCACTCGGTCAAGGAACTGGACCAGCGGGCCGACCTGGTCATCACCTCCGGGGGCGGCTATCCCCTGGACGCGACCTTCTACCAGGTCTCCAAGGGGCTGACCGTGGCCCGGGACATGCTCCGGCCGGGCGGGACGATCCTCATCGCCGCCGAGTGCCGGGAGGGCCTGGGCGGGGCCGAGTTCTCCGAACTGATGCGTTCCGGCCTGTCCACCCAGGAGTTCGACCGGCGCTACTCCCGGCCCGAGAACTTCGTCATCGACCAGTGGTGCGTCCAGACCGTGTTCCAGGCCCGGGACCAGGCCGGCCGGATCCTGGTCTACTCGCCGGGGTTGAGCCGGGCTGACCTCGAGGCCATGGGTATGGTCAAGATCGAGGACCCCCAGGCCGCGGCCGAGGGCCTCCTGGCCGAGCACGAGCGGGTCCTGGCCGTGCCCGAGGGACCCTACCTGGTCGGCCTGGCCGCCGAAGGGGCTTGAGCGGGGCGGGCTGACTCCTGGCCGGCCGGGCTTGAGCTCCGGCCGACCTCCAGCCGGCGGTAGTCGGCCTCGGCTGTGGAATTGGTGTTGTCCGAGTCGGTCATCAGGCCGATGGCCTGGACCGACTCCAGCTCCTGGCCGAAGAGGCGGCGGTAGTCCTCCAGGACGTTGACCTTCTCGGAAATCCACTGGCCCAGCTTGGCCGGTCCGCTCTCCAGGACCACGATCTTGGTCTGGGAGTTGTAGGGGCTCTCGGTCAGGGTGCCGGCGGCCAGGGTCGTGCTCCAGACGTACTTGATACTTAGCGGGTTGAACCAGCCCTTGAAGACGACGTAAATCGCCGCGGCGCTGTCGTTGGTCGCCTTGGTCCGCTCGTCGCCCTTGGCCGGGAGCTTGAGCGCCCGCCACTCCCAGCTCAGGATGGGATACTCCGAGAGGCTGTACTTGAAATCCTGGGCGATGGCCACGGCGTCGCCCTTGGAGCGGGCGGCCAGAAAGGCCTCCTCGTCCCGGTTGATCCGGTAGACCTCAGCGCCCGAGCCGCCCCGGGCCTTCCAGCCCGTGGGGAAGGAGCCGGTCGGGAATTGGTCGAAGTCATCCACCCGCCCGAGCGGCCCTTCCTTAGGGCCGGCCCAGGCCGGCCCGGCCGCCAGGGCCGCGGCCAGGAGCAGGGCCAGGAGATGATTACGGATTCCAGGCAGGCTCAACTCCCGGCCAGGACGGCCCGCCAGTCGTCCAGGCCCACGCCGGGAATCTCGACCGCGGCCCGGGCGAAGAAGGCGCTCAGGGCGGCCGGGATCTCCTCCGGGGTCCGGCCCTCCAGAGCCTGTTCCAGCTGCCCCAGGCCCTCCTTGGGAAAGACGAAGAAGTCGCCCGAAAGGGCCAGACCGGCCACCCGGCCCTCGCGCAGCTCGAAGTCGGCCCGGATGAGGCCGCCCGGGGCCTTGTAGACCCGCTGGACGACCTTGACCCCGGCCCTGACCTTGACCTCCCGGCCCTCTATCAGCCGGCGGGGGTGGAGGAGCCAGTCCTGGGTCAGCATCCGGCCGGCCAGGCGGTCCATGACCGCGCTCAGCTCCTGGTCCAGGCCCCTGGGCTCGAAGCGGCCCAGGAGGTCCGAGAACTCCTCGGCCATGAGGCCGTTGAGGGCCGGCTCGTCCCATGCGGCCGCCGCCTCCGGGCCCAGTTCGCGGCGGATGGTGCTCAGGTTGGCCCGGATGGTCTTGTGTATCTTGTCCCTGAACTTCTCGTCCGGGACCTTTAAGACCCGCGACATCATCTCGTAGTTGAAGTCCAGGATCAGGTTGCCCACGAAGACGACGCAGTCGCCGATCTCGCCCACCCCGGTGCCCGAGATCTTGCGGCCGTCCACGACCACGTCGTTGATCGGCTTGAACTCGGCCGGGATGCCCAGGCGGCGGTAGACGTCGATGATCGGCTGGAGGAACTTGCGGTAGAAGGCCTCCCGGCCGGCCGGCAGGGCCGGGTTGTCCCGCCTGAGGATGAGCTGGAAGAAGAGCTGGTCGCCGTCCAGGTAGACCGCGCCGCCGCCGACCTCGCGCCTGAAGACCGGGATGTCGTTGGCCCGGCAGAAGGCCAGGTCGACCTCCTGCTCGGCGTCCTGATGGTAGCCGACGCAGACGTAGGGGCTGGCCGGCGAGACCAGGGAAAGGGCCTCGCGCCCGAGTCTGGCCAGGGCGTGGTAGATGAGCTGGCTGGTCGACCAGGGCACCTTGCCCAGGTTGTAGAGCTGCATGTTTGAGCTTTCCTCCTCGCTGAACCGGAATTATCGGCCGCCCGGAAGCTAGCCCTTGAGGGCCCGCCTGAGCAGTTGGGTGATGTCCATGACCTGAAGGGGGATCCTGTTCCGGCGGACGTAGGTGGCCATGGTCCTGACGCACTGCTGGCAGGAGGTGATCACCGCCTCGGCGCCGGTGGAGAGGACCTCCTCGATTTTGGCCCGGGCGATCTTCTCGGCCAGCTCGGCGTCGATCATCTCCAGGTTGCCCCCGCCGCCGCAGCACTGGCAGTTCTCCCGGTTGCGGGGCAGTTCGACCAGCTCCACCCCCGGCACGGCCCGGATGATCCGCCGGGGCGCCTCGAACTCCCGGGTGCCCCGGCCCAGGTCGCAGGGGTCGTGGTAGGTCACCTTGAGGGGCAGGTGTTTAAGCGGGAGGCGGCCTTCCTTGATCAGCCGGCCCAGGAACTGGCTGGCGTGGAACATTTCGAACTCGGCCGGGTAGTGCTCCAGCCAGGTCTTGTAGCAGGAGGGGCAGGCGAAGATGACCTGGCGGGCGCCCTTCTGGCGGACGGCCTCGATGTTGTGCTCTATCAGCTCGCCGACCATGTCCCCCAGCCCGGCCCCGAACAGGGGGAAGCCACAGCACCACTCCTCCTGGCCCAGCAGGGTGAAGTCCACCTCGGCCGCCTGGAGGACCTCGGCCAGGGCCACCGGGATCTGCTGGGCCAGGGGGAAGAAGGCGGCCACGCAGCCGGTGAAGTAGACCGCCTCGGCCCGGTCCCTGACGTGGCCGTGCTCGGGCGGCTCGGCCATGTCCTCGACCCAGTCGGCCCGCTCCTGGTTCTCCTCGTCAAAGACGTTGTGGCTGCTGAGGAGGTTTTTCCGGATCAGGTCCACCTTCCTGGGGTAGGCCTGGGAGCGGTTGAGGTCCTGCCTTAAGGAGAGCCAGAGCTCCTTGAGGCCGATGCCCACCGGGCAGACCTCCTGGCAGTTGCCGCAGAGGGTGCAGCGGAAGACAGTCTCGCTGAATTTCTTCAGCTCTTCCGGGCTGGGCTCGCGCCGGCCCAGGAGGCGGCGCCACAGGCCGGAGCGGGACCTGAGGACCCGCTTGAGCTGGCCCAGACGGTAGACGCCCGAGAGTCGGCCCTCCTGGGTGGCGCTCACGGCCGGGCAGACGTCGGCGCAGAGCTGGCAGTTGGTGCAGGCCTCCAGCTCCAGGAGCTGGCCGAGGCTGTAGTCCCGGTTGGCCAATCTAGATCTGGTCCTTGTACTTCTCGATCTCGGCCGGGATCCACTTCTCCAGGGCCGCGGCGCCGCGGAGCAGGCCTTCCAGCTCGCTCAGGTTCATGGGCTCGATCTTGTAGATCCAGCCCTGGCCGTAGCAGTCCTGGTTGATCAGGCCGGGGTTGGTCTCCAGCTCCTCGTTGACCCCCAGGAGCACGCCGTTGACTGGGGCCAGGACCTTGCCCAGCCACTTGCCCGACTCGATCTTGGCGAACTTCTTGCCCTTCTGGAGGACCTTGCCGTCCTCGGGCAGCTGAACGAAGACGATCTCACCGGCCGTCTTCTGGGCGAAGTCGTCCATGCCCATGGTCAGGGTGTTGCCTTCGACCTTGATCCAGAAGTGGTTCTCGTCGTAGTAGAGGTCCTCGGGCATGTTGTAGCCTTGAATCTCCATCTCGATACCTCCTGAGGCCTTGGTCGGGCCGGGTTCCCTCCGACGGTCCTTCAGTCTTTTTTCTTGAGGAGCCGGTTGATGAACTGGGTGGTGGTGAAGACCTGGAACTTGTG
>ENA-OSEO01002104-OSEO01002104.1-sediment-metagenome-genome-assembly--contig:-NODE-2104-length-30365-cov-6.720252_pt1 | contig 30365 bp, 29 predicted proteins | sample MGYA00237883_ERZ534232 | MGnify/ENA metagenome assembly ERZ534232 | reverse complement strand
CCCGACCATGGAGTCCTCCTATGACCAGATGCTAACTTCTTCAGGCGGACTCTCCAATTTCGTCTGAATCATAACATTTTCACGCGAGTCCAGGATATCGAGATCTTGCAGGCTGTGGCAGCACAACTCGGGATAGGTGGGCGCCGCCTTGGGACCGGGTCCCTTTTCCCCTACAATCAGCTCATCAGGCCAGATCTTGACTGTCACGTTCTTCAGAAGATGCTCAAACACCAGCGCGCGCTCCATGGGCGCGGAGAGTAGCTCGCTGTGGGCGGCATACCACTCTGTGACCAGCCGGGCACGCTCAGAGCAAAGCGTGGGAACGGCGGCGAGACTATGCTGGCGAAGACGCGCGACACGGGCGGAAAGGGACATATTAGCTGGCCCCCAAACCTGTTTGCACGGTTAGCGCTCGGATCACGAGCATAATCATAGCACGTCACGACGCGCCTGCAATCTCGCCCTGGAATACCATTCGAGGACGAACCGCATGCGCTCACAAGAACTGGAGCACACCGGGGGAGCTTGCGCAGTTGGTCAATTGACTCGGCCAGAACACGCTCAGCCGCCATCCGCGGGGGTTAGTCGCCGCAGCCGCGACGTACTAGAATGTCATGCACTGAAGAAATGATCACCGATAGGACACACCGTGACGCCACCTGAACTGACAACCGCATCGCTGCGTGCAACGCTCCAACCCGGTCTGGCCATACGGGTCATGCCCCCGGTTGTGGGGGTCACCCGATGACCGACAAGGACCTGAGACTGGCAGACCTGGGCAAGTACAGCGGCCTCACGATGGTGCGGCAGGGTGTGGCGATGATCATCGCTTTTGCATCATCGATCTTGCTTGCACGCGTCCTTGGGCCTGAACTCAAAGGCATCTTTGGCATTGCGCTACTTGTTCCAACAACGACCATCACCCTGGTCAACCTTGGTATCGGGCCCTCTTCCGTGTTCCACATCGCCAGGGGCGTCTACACGCCGAGCCAGGCCTTGCGGCAGAACGTCAAGCTCGCCTTGCTGCTTGGCGCCGGTTCCATCCTTCTCGCTGCACTCGTCATCTCGATCGGTGCAAAGCACCTCTTTCCGAACATCGCGCCAAAGGTACTCTGGCTCAGCCTTGTCTACATACCTTTTGGACTGCTGGCCGCGTTTTCGCTGGCTGTGTTACAGGGAAAGCAGGACTTTCAAGGCTTTAACTATGTTGCCCTGGGCACCCAGCTATGCGGCTTTCTACTCTCCGTCATACTGGTATGGCTGCTCCAACTCGGGGTCGCGGGAGCGATCCTCTCCTTCTCGGGTGGCCAATTGGCTGGCTTTATCGGCGCAAGGATCGCTCTGGGAAAGCCAGAAGACACGCGGGCGAAAGACAATCTCCTTGATTACGCGCGCACGTTGCTCCCCTACGGGTTACACTCCAACGTCAACACGGCAGCCGACTTTAGCCTGAGGCACATAGACCAGTTTCTTGTCAACCTCTTTCTCGCTCCCAGCCAGGCCGGAATCTACATCCTGGCCACCGGTCTGGCCGAGCGACTCGCGATTATGTCCTCTTCCCCCAGCGCGTTGATGCTGCCACGCATCTCGGGACTCGCAGATTCTGAAGCAGTGAGGCAACAGCTTACGCCAATCGTCACCCGCCATGTTCTCGCATCTGCAGCCGTCGCGGGGGTTGTCGCCAGCACCCTGGCGTCGGTGCTGATCGAGTCCATCTATGGTCCCGCATTTGCAGCCGCCAGCACAGTATTTCGCATCATGCTACCCGGTACGATCCTCTTGAGCTTTACCCGTGTCCTGGCCAGTGACATCGCCGGGAGAGGCCAGCCCCGGGTCAACGCGTACATCAGCCTTCTTGGTCTGGCGCTGACGCTTGCGCTCGACAGTATGTTGATCCCCAGGCAGGGCATTGTCGGAGCTGCCTTCACTTATTCGGTTGTGTCAGCTATAGCCGCTTTGTTGACGCTCTGCTATTACTCTCGCCATACTGGCGTACCCTGGTCTGACGTTGCGATTCTAAAGCGCTCTGACGTGGAACGTCTGGTGCGCGTTGCGCGAACGCAGTGGTCCAAACGCATGCAGCACCAGCCAGTAGAGTAAGCTAGCGATGATAATCACGCCAAGAGCATACGGCCCGTTATCTCTCGCGAACCCTCTCCAAAACACAGGGGATCAGCAACGCGGTCCTCATACCGTTCCGCAGGAGTGCACATGAAGGTTCTCTTTGCCGAGTACCTGACCTGGAACACCCCCTATCGCGTGGGCAGCCATTACTATGCCCGCCATTTTGTCGAGCTTGGTTGGGAGGTCGGGTGGTTGGGGGGCGAGTTCCATCTGCTTAATCTGGTGCACAACCGCGCCGAATTGCATCGCAAGGCGCCCCTGTGGCGCACAGGTGGCGTCCGGCACACAGATGGTCCGTGGGAGTACGTCCCCTTCAAGCTCGTGCCCTACCGCGACTGGGGACCCTTAAGCCACCCATCTCTGGCCTGGCACTCCGCCAGGCTCACCATTCCACCGATCAAACGGGTGCTATCACAGCACGGCTTTGATCGCGCCGATCTCGTGTGGCTCAGCAACCCGCAAGCCTACCCCTGGCTGATCGATGAACCCGGGTACGACCATATTGTCTACCGCGCGGCAGACAACCACGCTCTGTCTCAGGGGATCCCTGTCTCGGTGATGGGCATCGAAGAGCAGATCGCCCGCAAAGCAGATGCAGTGCTGGTTGTTCATCCTGACTCATTGGAGCGATTCGGCACGAACGCGCCAGGCCGCACGATTCACATGCCCAATGGGGTCGACCTCAGCCGATTTCTTGGCGAGCCCGCGCCACCGCAGGAGTATGCTGCCCTATCCGGCCCGATCGCAGTCTATGTGGGAAGCATCAACTATCGTTTTGACACGGCATTGCTGGCCGAGGTAGCGGCGATGCGCCCCGGCGTCTCCTTTGTCATCATCGGTGAGCCTGTCATCGACGCTTCCGCTCTGTCGACGCAGCCCAATATCCTTCTGCTGGGTGCACGACCGCCGGAGATGGTGCCCGCCTACCTGCGTCATGCCGATGCTGGCCTGATTCCGTTCCATGAATTGCCGGCCACCCACAACCTGTTCTCCATCAAGATCTATGAATATGCCGCGAGCGGGATTCCGACGGTGCACGCCAGCATGGATGCGCAGATTGCCAGCGGGTTGCCCATCATATCCGCCACGGGAGGAGTGCGTCGCTTCTGCGAAGCGCTGGACACGGCCCTGGGCTGGTCCGCTAACGAGAAGGCCAAAGCTCGTTCCTTTGCCGCAGCGAACAGCTGGGATGACCGCTATCGCCGTTTGGACGAGATTATAGCGAGGTGGTCATGAAGCCGGCACTGCTGTTTCTGGAGGTGCTGCCGGACATCAAAGGCGGGCAGCAGATGCTGCTGGAGATTGTCCCGGCCCTGGCTGACTATGAGCTCCATGCGATCGTGCCCGGGGCGGGCGCTCTCCAGGATGCGCTCGTTGGGCTGGGCGTAATGTGCCATACCGTGCCGATGCACCAGTACACCCTCGTACGCAAGGGTCCCGGCGATATCTTCGCCTTTGCCAGAGAGTTGGGGCACCTCTCGTGCGAGGTCGCCAGGATCTCCAGGGAATGTAGCGCGCGCTTGATCTGGGCCAATAGCACCCGTGCCTTCGTCTGGGGCACGCGGGGGGCTCACCTTGCACGCGTGCCGATCATCTGGCATGCTCAGAACCTGCTAGCCGACCGCAAGAGCCTCTGGTTATCGCAAGCCTGTGCCCGCTCCCGCGCTGTGAAAAGGATCGTCGGCTGCTCCACTAGAGCGGCCGCGCAGTATGCAAGGCCCGAAAAGGCAGCGATCGTCCCGTTGGCGGCCGACCTGGCGCGATACGCACCATCGATCGAGACCCGACGCGAGATGAGGGACTTGCTTGGGATCCCCGGCGACCAGTTTGTCGTCATACAGGTGGGCGACCTGATCCCCCTCAAGGGGCAATCTCTTCTGATGGAGGCCGCCCGAGAGACGCCCGATGTAATGTACCTGATTGTCGGCGATGCGCGTGAAGACCAGGAGGAAAGTGTCGCCTATGCTTCAGAGCTCAGAAAGGGCGCCGGAGCGAACGTTCGTTTTCTGGGCAGGCGCACGGACGTGCCCCGTCTGCTGAACGCCGCAGACGCGATGGCGATCACGTCCACGCGAGAGGCCGGACCCAGAGTGCTCGTGGAAGGATTGGCCACCGGACTGCCGGTCGTCTCCACCTGGGTGGGTATGGCCCCGGAGGTGATTTCGCCTGGCGTCAACGGACATCTCACGGAACCCGATCCCCACAAACTGGCGGCGATCATCCGCGATATGGCGAGGACCCCCGAGCACAGCCGCCAGATGTCGCGCAACGCTCGGCTGTTTGCAGAGCAAGCGCTCAGCATCGAACACTATCGCGACCAGATACGCTCGCTAGTACAGGTCGTGTTGTCCGAAAGCACGTGATCACGGCAAACGGCGTGTGAGCCTGGGACCCCGGGCAGAGCCAGAGACCGCCCCAGACAGCTCTCTGGGTCCAGCAATATGCTGCTGCCCATCGACCGATGACCGTCTGGTCTAGTATCTCCAGCTCGTCACATCGGTCCCCTCCGAGGCCGTATTGAGCATATGCACCACCATGCGCGGAATGATCCGCTGGTTGAGCGTCAGCCGGGCAATCGCATTGGGCGTGTCCGGGTCACCGCTCCAGCAGTGCTCGAACCGGTCGCCGTAGCGCACCTCGCCGGCGTAATACGGGTCCGTCGTGCCTTCGAGAAAGGCCTCCATGCGATAGACGGCGTTGTTCAAATAGTAGTTGTCCATATCGCCGATAAAGATGTGCAACTTGCCCACCAGCTTTGGCCCAAGCCTCGCCCAGTCACGCTCCAGGATATGGCGCAGATCATAGTGTTCGCGCCAGTACTCGGCCACCTCGTGGTCGATCTTTCCCGTGAGCTTGTCCCAGATGCGTCGGGGATACCCGTCCTCCCCAACCGGGCTAAAGACCGCCTCCCAGATATCCCACTGTTCGCCTGAGCGGCCGCGGGTGCCGAGCGCCAGCTCCTTGTGGTTGGCCTGCTCCAGTGTCGTAAGCACCTGCCCAAGATGATTACGCATCCCCGGCCGCGGCGTGCGCTTCCAGTGCTCACCTGAATAGTAGGCATTGGAATGCTCGTAGATATCCACGACGGTGTACGCCCTGAAATCGATGGGATCCGGGCAGTTGGCCCAGCACCCGTTGAACAGATCCGGGTACATGATCTGCACCCCCAGGGCTTCCCATCCCCCCGTGGAGCCACCATAGAGCGTCCGCGCCCAGGGCTCGCCGATGGCCCGGAAACGCCGCTCGATCTCGGGGAGCAACTCATAGTTGATGGCATCGCCGTACGGGCCCAGGTTGGCAGAGTTCACGGCATACGAGTCATCATAGTAGGGATTGGCATGCTGGATCGTCGCAATAATGACGCGTGGAAAATCGGGGCCGGTCCAGTCCTTATAGAACTGGTAGCTGTACTCCGCCTGGGTCAGATCATAGCCCTCCAGCGCCTCGCGCTCTGCATCAACCGGATCCTCTCGGAACCGCACCCCTGCGCGCCATTCGCGACTATGGTGCCCGTGGTAGAGCATCAGCGGATAGCGTGCCTCCGGGTGTTCGTCAAAGCCCTCTGGCAGCAGGACGATGGCCTCCAGATGCATCGGCCGCCCCCAGAACGCAGTCAGAAGTTCGCTCTGGATGCGCACATGCTTGATGTACCGGGTGTCCTGACGCTCCTCGAAATCGGGGATGACCTGGTCCAGTACCAGCGCGTACGTCTTGCCCTCGCCAGGGGCCAGGTCCATCTGAACCGGTAGCGAGTACAGGTTACCGGGGGCACGATTCCAGTGTTGGCCTTCGCCACGATCCATCGGTAGCTTGACCACGTATCCGTCGGCGCGCTGAAACGTCTCATAGCGGTGCAGAATGGCCTGAACGAAATAGGTGCCAGCAGGCAGCGCGCCGAGATCGCGCACGGGATAGCCAAATGCGGCAGCATCCACGACTGTGACCGCGCCCGGCGCCCAGTGTTCCACATCAGCACCAAAAACTAGCTGGGTATCCGGGCCATCGTTGATCTGGAAGCGTGGCTCGTCCTCAGCGCAAGTGGAGATGAGCAACAACAGGCGGCCATCCAGCGTGTCTGAACAGATTTCGGAGGAGAAGGTGACCTTGAACTGCATTGCCAGTCCTTCCTATGGTGTTAACCGCTCCAGGTTGGAGAGGTCCGTCCCGGACGGGTACGCCCTGCCCCAAGTGGCCGATAATGCAAACCAGCGCAGCCACCAAAGGTGAACTGCGCTGGAAATCACATCACAGACCGCGACTCGATACGATATCAGCTCTTGTAGCGGTATACGATACGGCCCCGCGTGAGATCATACGGCGATAACTCCACACGCACCTTATCGCCGAGCAGAATTCGGATATAGTACTTGCGCATCTTGCCCGAAATATAGGCCAAGACCTCGTGACCACTCTCGAGCTCGACACGGAACTGCGTGTTGGGCAGGGCCTCCACGATCGTGCCCTCCACAACAACCTTTTCTTGACTGGCCTTAGTCATAAACTCGCTCTATCCCCCTGTCAGGCACACTAATGCCGCGCAAACGATCGCGCGGCTCATTCACGTGCCACCTTCTAACCTACCGATTATAGCACCGCAGGGCGCGGGCGTCAAGCAGCGCTAAACGAATTACAAGAAAACCATAGAGAAACGTATTGAACCGAATAATGGGAATCCGGCCACTTGACGCGCCCCTGTGGGCGGCTGCATACTGAGCGAAGCACACCAGGCAACAAAGGAGAATATGATGCTCAAGTACCGACTCACCCACCCCGAGATTCTCAGCGCCCTGGCGAAAGCCGGACACGGATCGCAAGTGCTCATCGCCGATGGCAACTACCCCTTTACGACCGGTGCCAACCCGGCTGCCGATCGCGTCTATCTCAATCTCACACGGGGCAGCGCCCCGGTGGACGATGTGCTCGCAGTGATCGCCGATGCCATCGTCATCGAGGCCGCCCACGTGATGGTCCCTGACTCCGGCCCCGAGCCACCGATCTTTGCATCCTTCCGGCGCGCGCTCCCCGATGGGATGGAGCTCCAGCCCATGGGGCGCTTTGAGTTCTACGACGCGGCCAGAGGTGCTGACGTGGCGCTGGTGATCGCCACCGGTGAGCAGCGCATTTACGCCAACATCCTGCTGACCCTGGGCGTGGTGCCTCCCGATCCTGCCTAGAATCGGCAGATGCGTGCTCGCCCGTTGCTCGCGGTATCCGCTGGATGCGCGTTTGCGCAACCGAAACGAGCCTCACCCACGGTTGCAAGCGCGGGCGAAACGTCTATTGTGACTGCACCGAACCGGTGCTAGAATCCGCCAGCATTGATCGCGGGGCCAGAGTAATGTTCAAGGCTGCGCACACCCGGGTTCCAGAGCCCAGAGAGATCCTGACGTACCTCTCACAGGTACCCGGCTGGCTGTGGCGCTATCTGACAGCAGTCGAACGACGCCCCCTGTGGCTATTCTTGCTGACGGCTGCGTTAGCATGTTATGTCCATCTTGATCTGCTTCCCCTTGGACCGGTAGAGGTCCGCTACCTCGATGCTGCCACGCAACAGGAACGGCTCCTCGCGAGTGGCGATAACAACTGGTTCGCCACTTTTCTGAGCATACCGCTCGGACCGGCCCGCGATCCCCGCTATGCGGCAACCTTTCTCTCTGCCATCAGCATCGCCTCTCTGATCGTGCTCTTTGAAGCCCTCAACAGGCACTGCCGCTGGCGCGTGGCAGTACTCACTACGGGCCTGTTGGCCGCTGCCCCCTGGTTTGCCCTCCTGAACCGGCAGATCCAGCCGCCCGCGCTTGCCATCCCGCTTGCGGCCTGTCTCCTGTCAGGTTTTGTCGCCGCGCTCTGTGGGGAGCGTCCCTGGGGATGGACGGTAGCCTGGGCATCTGCGATAGGACTCGCCGTACTCTCGCCTGATGGCTTCCCGACGCTTCTGGCCGCTCTCCTGATCACCGCGGCGTTCCGTAACAGGGCACAGTGGCTGTACGTCCTGCTTGGCGTGCTCCTGGGGATGTTGCTGACGCTGGACGCACAGTATCTGGCCCCGGACAGCACTCTGTGGGCGAGAGCAGCCCTTTTCGTGACTGGCTCCAGCCCCACTTCAGCCCCACGAGATGCGCCGGTGTCCACCCTCGCCCGGCTGCTGGGAGGGGGCGGCCTGGATCTGCTGGCAGAGGGCATAGGGGTGCGACTGGCCCAGTTGCTGGCAACCCTCTCAACGTTATGGGGCTGGATCTGTCTCCTGGGAATTCTCTACTGCGGCTGGCTGGCGATTCGCGCCTGGGCTCGCTGGCGTGAGCGCACGCAAGCCCACGAATATGCGATCCCTGTCCTGTGGGTGCTGAGTGCAATCACAGTGTATGTGATCAGGAATAAGCCCGTTAGCGTCGGTGAGCTTGCCGCGCTGCTTCCCGCGGGATTGCTCGCTTTCGGGCTCACAATCGACCACTTGCTGGATCAAAATCCTGCGCCAAGACAGCACGCCCGACAAATCCTCACCGCGACGGTGGCGATCGTACTCATCAGCGGGGCCTATCGCAGTATCTCACTTTACCAGCAGATTGCCGACCAAGGCGCAACGGCAGCCTACGGCACACCCTTCAAGACGTGGCGACTGCTGGCGACACTGGCAATACGCGCGGCTCCTGGAACAGCAGAGCCCTTGTGGATTCTGCCTGCACTGTCTGTGCAGGAACGCGACCAGCAGACGGCCGTCCTGGACTATCTCATCGCCGGCCAGGCTGACCCACACTACCTCAATACTGCCAGCCTCCCGGCGATGCTGCTCCCCGCTGAGCGAGAGGGTTACTATCTACTGATCGGCGATCACCCTGTGCAGGCAGAGACGATGGACCAGTTGCGGGCCGAAAAGATGGGGCTGGTCTCGCCCGGCACTAACGCGTCCGGCGCCACGCTATACCGCCTGCCGGAGAGACCTGCAGCTGACCTGCTTGCCACGATACAGCAGCGCGACTGGGCAGCCTGGGAGGCTGGCATACGTCTGGTGGGATATGACTTGCCCGCCCCGGCCCGCTCCGGCGAGGCGGTGGTCATGACGACATACTGGACCTTTGATGCCATCCCGCCCCAGGATAGACGACTGCCCCATGCGTTGAGCATGACGATCTTTGACACTCTGGGCAACGCCAGCACCGTCACGAGTCAGCTGGGACTTGATGAGCACCAGTGGAAGCCGGGCTTATTACTCAAGCAGTGGCACGTCCTGCCCTACGCCCTCGATCCCGCGGTAGAGTCGTTGGTCATCGAGGTCAGCATCGACCGGGCCGATGGCTACCGCAGCCTCCTCATCAACGACGCTGGCGATCCCGTCAGCGATCGCTACACCCTGGGCCCGTTTGTACCCGCCCCATAACGACGGCACGCCACGCGCTTGTCATCACTCCTGACCCTGGCAAGAGTCAGTCCCTGAGCAGACGGTGTCAACAGAGGACCAGAACGGTGGCACCCGCGGCCACTCCTGGACCGGGCACGCGGCAGTGTGTGGCGGTCGCGGACGCACGATCGCGGACGCACGGTCGTGGACGCATTGGAGGCATTCAGACGTTGAGCCAGAGTGGAATTGAGAAGGGCGCCCATGAGTGATAGCCAGGCCGCAGCACCAAAAACCTGCGTTCGCTCGTCGCGAACGCAGGTTCCCACATGCAGCGGCCACCGGCCAACACACTGGCAGCGCCCATCAAGACCCGTGCGCAGAGAACGACTAACCGGTCCGCGCTCAGTCGTCGGTGTCAGTGCCTTCCGGCCGGGGGAAGATGATCTCCTGAACATCCCCGTGCACATCCACCACAATGCGAAAGCCATAAAGACGCAACATCGGCGCCCATTGACCAGGGTCGCTCCTGCGCAGGTTCTGGCCCACGTTGTCAATCGAGGCCTCAATCGCCGCCTTGGCCAGAATGTCGTCCGTGCCCATCATTTGCAGCATCCCCGCGACGATCTCGTCGCGCATGGTGCTCATCATCTCCTGCATTGCGCTGAGCACCGACTCATCCACATGATAGGCTTCCACATGGCGCAGAAAGCCATCCTCAGGGATCGCGTAATGCGCGACGCCGCCGATTGTCACCACGCGAGCCTCCTCGCCCGCCTGGTTGTAGACCAGTCCGGGAAACAGCGCCTGCCTTTGCGCGAGGGTGTTTGAAGGCCCTGCAGTTGCCATTCCTGGGCTATCACTGATCATCCTATCACCTCCTAGTATCATAATTATACGTCTCAATGACACTATGTCAACATAGTGTCGCGATTCGACTGCCGATCGACAATCCCGCTATAATCTGGATCAGGAGGACGTGATGGAAAGAGGTCGTTCAGAGGGCCGTTCAGCGCAAAAGCTCGGCATCGTTCTGGGCGATCGGGGATATCTGGCGACGGTACAGCAGGGCCTCATCCACCCTCGCGACAACCAGCCAGCGGTTTCGCTGATTGCTGACTATGTCGCGCTTGACGCCGGTAATCGTGTGTTGATCGGTCCCTGTGGCGATGGCCTTCTGGGCGCCTGGGCTGCCGACAGCGTCGGGGACAGGCACACCGTTTGCATGGACAGTAATGCCATCGCTACAGAGACCACACGCCAGAACCTCGCTGCGAACGGCCACGGTGCGGTGAGGGTCGACTCCGCCGTCCCAGGTCACACAGACGGCCCTTTTGACCTCTTTCTCATGCTGCTGCCCAAGGGACGTGACCTGGCACGTCTCTGGCTGCTGAACGGCGCTCTCGCCACCCGCACAGGTGGCCACATCGTCATCGCCGGCCCCAACAGCGGCGGTATTCAGAGCTTTGCGCGCGATGCGGCCTCATTGCTCGGAGACGGCCGGCTGCTGGGCTACCGCAAAGGAAACCGCGCCCTGATGTTTGAACGCCCGCCGCTGATGCTCGCAAACATCCCGGCGCCCTTCCGCGAGGCCGGGATACTGAACGGCACATTTTCGAGCTATCCCCTGGATACTGCGCAACGCCATCTGACCATCTATACCCGTCCGGGCGTGTTCTCACGCGATGGCCTGGACGATGGCACGCGGATGCTGCTCTCTGTGATGAGTTTTGAGGCTGAAGACACCGTGCTGGACCTGGGGTGTGGCGCCGGGGTGATCGGGTTGTTCGCTTCTCTCGCGGTCAACGCGCACAACGTCACCATGGTGGACGTCGACAGTCTCGCGATAGAGTGTTCTTTACAGACACTGGCAAGCAACGGCATCGAGGGACCCGCCGTGCTGCAGAGCGTCGGATTTGAGAGCATCAGGGACCGGCGTTTCCGGACAATCGTCACCAATCCCCCTTTTCACAGCGGTCACCGCGTCACTACCGCCATGACCGAGGCGTTTATCAGGGACGCCTTTGATGCACTCGTGCCCGGCGGCAGATTGATGCTCGTGGCCAATCGCTTCCTCCCCTACGAGCACCCACTTTGCGAGCGGTTCGGCACAGTCCAGACTCTGGCTGCTGATGGTCGTTACCAGGTGTTTCTCGCAACGCGCCCTTAAGCTAGCCCAACCCCTCCGCACGAAACTCTCCACCACCGCAAACCCGCCTCCATTCTCAGTACGTAGTTCGTATTTGTTCACTAACCTATTGACGAAATTCGTACTGTATGCTATGTTGTCTACGAAAGACGATCTCAGGGGGCACGGCTTTGGATAGCATCGATCGCAGCATCGCCCGTATGCTTCATCAGGACGGCCGACGTTCCAATGTCGAGATCGCTCGAGAGCTGGGGCTTTCCGAGGGTGCGATTCGCAGACGTATCGACCGGCTGCTGACCTCAGGGCAGCTACAGGTGCGCGGGTACGTGGAGCCGGAGATCGCGGGCCTCAATACGCGGGTGATGATCCTGTTCACCGTAGAGCTCGCCAGACTGGGCGAGGTCAGCAAGCTGCTGAGCGCCATGCCCGAGATTCTTTCGGTGAAATGGCTGACCGGTGAGTATGACCTCTCGGCAGAGGCTGCATTCGAGTCAGATACACACCTGATGGCATTTCTCAATGACCGGATAAGCCGGATCACCGGTGTTACACGCACACAGACCATGCATGTGGTTAGTGTCAGAAAAGAGATACATGAGTGGGTCGTACCCGAGGGACGAAAGCCCACCGTGCTGGTAGTTGATGACGATCCGGATTTCGTCGAGTCCATCCGCATCGTGCTCAGGTCCGCTGATATGCAGGTGCTCTCCGCCAACAGCGGCAGTGCAGGCCTGACGAGCATGATCACGATGCCCCCGGATCTCGTGATTCTCGACATTATGATGGACGGCGTGCTGGATGGCTGGGATGCCAGCTGGAAGATTCGCTCGACCCCCGGGCTCAAAGACGTGCCCATTCTGGTAGTGAGCTCCATCACATCCAGCGACTATCTATCGTTGATCCCCACTGATGATGACAACCTGATCGACAACTTTCTATCCAAACCAGTGGCTCCAGATCGACTGCTATCCGAAGTCAGGCGCCTGCTAGAGCGCGCAGGAGAGAGAGGCTAGACATGAAGACGATACTCGTGGTGGACGACGACCCCGATTTCTGCGAGATCACGCGCCTGATCTTGAGTGGCGAAGGCTACCAGGTAGTCACCGCGGCCAACGGCGACCAGGCTCTGGAGACGCTAAAGGAGTGCGAACCGAACCTGGTGGTGCTGGACGTGATGATGGCTGGCATCCTCGATGGGGTCAACGTGGCGCTGACCATGTCGGAGAATCCCCAGCTGCGTGACATTCCCATTCTGATGGTGTCCTCTATTGCATCCAGCCCGATGGCCGATCGCTTCCCGACTGGCGAGTATCTCCCAATCAGCGGGTGGATCTCCAAGCCGGTTCAGCCAGAAGGCCTGCTCAAGACAGTAAAAAAGCTGGCTGGGCCTGCTGACTAGACGATGGCAGGGGCGTTGCGCAGTTAAGGAGAGTGGGCAGCGATGACAACTGGGGCTCCAGCGCACATCCTGGTGATAGATGACGACGTCGACTTTTTAGAGTATGTGGGCATTGTCCTGAGATCAGCAGGATACCTGGTAGAAACTGCGACCAACGCAGAGCGTGGCCTTCAGGCCATGCAGCAGACACGTCCTGATCTCGTAATTGCCGACGTAATGATGTCCATGTCAATGGATGGGCTGGTGATTGACCACCAGATGGCTCAGAGTCCCGAGTTGCGCGATGTCCCCCTGTTGATGGTATCCGCAATCGTCGCCGATGGCGACACGTTTCTCAATAGAACTCCCGAGACCAGGCGCTATGCCGGCCTCATGCGCAAACCGCTTGAGCCCACAGCCCTGTTGAAAAGAGTAGCCGAACTGGTCGCTGACCAGTCGTAAGGAGGCCCGTATGTCTGCCGACACTTTGCCGCAGCCCGATGACGCTCGCAGGGCGATGTTGCTCACCGCCCTGTATGTCACCCAGGAACAGGACGGGTATCTCACCCGTGAGGGCCTGGAGCGCGTGGCCAGGCGCCTGGGCATCACAAACACCGAGGTGCTTGCGACCGCCAGCTTTTACTCCATGTTCGAAACGAGCCCGGTTGGGCGTTATACGATCCAGCTGTGCGAGGGGCTGTCCTGCCACCTGGCCGGAGGCGCCGAGGACCTCCTGAAACACGTCAAGCAGAGGCTGGGCATCGCGCCGGGAGAAACGACGCCCGATGGCTGGTTCACGCTACAGGCTGTCCAGTGCCTGGCTGCCTGTGGCTCATCGCCAGCCATGCGCGTCAACGACAGGCTGTACACGCACGTGACGATCGAGATCCTGAACGAGATCCTGAGCGACCTGGGGAGTAGAACATGACTACGCAACCAATCTTGCTTCAGCGGACGGCTCTTCCTCGCTCGCAGACGATCGACGTCTACCTGGAGAACGGCGGCTATCGGGCGCTGCGCAAGGCACTCCTGGAGCTCCGCCCGGCTGAGATCATCGAGATCGTCAAGGCATCCAAGCTGCGGGGTCGTGGTGGCGCTGGCTTCCCCGCCGGACTCAAATGGTCCTTTATGCCTACGGACGCCCCGATCAAGTACCTGTGTGTGAACACCGATGAGGGGGAACCCGGGACCTTTAAGGACAGAGAACTGGTGGAGAAGGACCCTCACCAGATCATCGAAGGAGCGATCATTGCGGCCTACGCCGTCGGCGCACGGCGCGCATTTGTGTACATCCGCGGCGAGTTCTTTGAAGCCTTCAAGAGTTGGAACAAGGCGATTGCGGATGCGTACGGGCGCGGGTTCCTTGGCAGCAACATCCTGGGGAGTGGGTACAGCCTCGATATGAGCGTCCACCGGGGGGCCGGGGCCTACATCTGCGGCGAGGAGACGGCCATGATCAGCTCGCTGGAAGGCCGTCGGGGCGAGCCGCGCCGCAAGCCGCCCTACCCGGCGCAGCAGGGTCTCTGGGATCAGCCGACCCTGGTGCATAACGTCGAGACGCTGGCGAACGTGCCCCACATCATCGATCGCGGACCCGAGTGGTTCGCCAGCATCGGCACGCCCAACAGCACGGGCACCAAGCTCTTTTGCGTGAGCGGACACGTCTACAGGAGAGGCGTCTACGAGCTACCGCTGGGCACGCCCCTGAGGGAGATCATCTACAACCTCTGCGGAGGGATCCCTGGCGGTCGAGCGCTGAAAGCCGTGATCCCGGGCGGGCTATCAACGCCACCCCTTACACCTGACCAGATAGACACGCCGATGGACTTTGAATCGCTTGTCTCGGCAGGCTCCGCCCTGGGCACCGGCGCAGTGATCGTGCTCGACGAGACTACCTGTATGGTCGACGTTGCCCTGCGAGCCGCGAGATTCTTTGCGCACGAAAGCTGCGGGAGGTGCACCCCCTGCCGAGTGGGGTCGCGACGGGCTGTGGAGATCCTGGAACGTATCGAGGCCGGACGGGGCACAGCCAGCGATCTGATGCTGTTGGATAGCCTCTGCAAAGGTATCGCAGGGAATACCTTCTGCCCGCTCGGCGATGCCATCGTATCCGCCGTGGGAGGCACCCTGAGACGATTCCGGCCGGAATTTGACCAACATATCGCGGAGGGTCGCTGCTCCCTGTCGCACGCTGCCTGAACAATGCCCATGCCGTGTAACTGGTGATCGTGGTGGAGGTGTCATGACCAGGATTCTGATCGTAGACGATGATCCGGACTTTGTAGAAACAACCCGTCTGGTCCTCGAATCGGCGGGATATGAGGTTTTGAGTGCGGCCAATGGAGCAGAAGGGCTGCGCCAGGTGACCGCAAACCAGCCGGACCTCGTGATCCTGGACGTAATCATGGCGTCGGTGCTGGACGGGCTCAATCTAAGCCGCCAGATGGCCGATAATCCTTTGCTCCATGACATTCCCATTCTCATGGTCACCTCGATCGCCAACACGGACTATGCGGCGTTGTTCCCCACCGATGAATACATACACATCGACGGCTTTGTATCCAAGCCGATCGCTCCAAAGGACCTGCTCCGTCACGCAGCCAGGCTCACAAAACGGGCAGTGAGGTAAAGCAACGATGGACGCGAAAATCGAGATTGGGGGCATCATCAGGGTACGCGACCTCTGCCTGCTGGGCGTCATGTCCACACCTGATCGCCCGGGCGTCGGCGCCGCCATATTCGACGCCCTCGGCAGGGCCCGTCTCAATACTCAATTCATCGTGCAGTGCATCGATCTCTCCGGTATGACGGACGTGCTATTTTGCGTCACAGAGGAGGACGCGCTGCTTGCGCGGGAGATCGTGCAGCCGATCTCCATCGAGCTCAAGGCCCAGGCTGTCGAGGAGGTGCACCGGGTGGCCCTGCTCTCGGTGTTCGGCCCCGACTTTAAAGAGCGTCCAGGCATCGCAGGCGCAGTGTTCAGAGCTCTGGCCAAACATAGCATCAACATCCTGGCGATCAGTACGTCCATCTCCACTGTGACCTGCGTCATTGGCGATGATGATATGGACGAGGCTGTCGTCGCCCTGCACGAAGTGGTCATTCTGCCCTAGTTGGCTGTGAGCGCATCATCTGAGAGGAAGTGCAGAGTGGGAGCGCCTTTACAATTGCCCTTTGACCGGCACATCAAGGAACGTGCGGATTGGCTCATCGGCCTGCGCTGGGTGGTTCTCACCAGTGCCGCGGTGGCCGTTCTGCTGGGTAACGGCGTGCTCAGGCTGACTGTGCCCTCACGAGCCATCTGGGTCACTATGGCCGCTGTGGCGGCCTATAACGTCATCTTCTACGCCATCTCCAGATCGAGTCCGATGCGCAACAGGCGCATCGGGGTACAGGCGCAGTTGCTTCGCACCCAGATCATGTTCGACATGTTCGCATTGACCGCCTTGCTGCACTTTTCGGGCGGCGTGGAGAATCCTTTTTCGCCCTTTTACCTTCTCCTGGTCCTCACTGGCAGCATTCTCATGACGCGCAAAGACAGCTATGTCTTTGCCACACTCAGCACGCTTCTATGGGCCGGCTTGCTCATTCTGGAGGGAACTGGCGTCATCCCGCACTATAACCTGCAGGGTTTCCGCCTACCCACCCGGTATCAGGAATGGAGCCACATCGGCGCTGAGATCGCTGTCCTGACATCGGCGGCCTACATCATCAGCTACCTGTCCTCCAGCGTGGTGATGCGCCTGCGGGACAGTGAGCGCCGCCTGTTCGAGTCCAATCAGGCCTGCCAGTTACGCGCAGAAGAGCTCGATTCTGTAAATGCGCGTCTTCAAGAGATGGACCGGACCCGCACCCAGTTCCTGCGCCTGGTAACGCATGAGCTTCGCGCGCCGGTCGCGGCCATACAGAGCTATCTGCGCTTGATCATCGAAGGCTATGTGCCTCCCGAGAATACGATGGAGATCGTCACCAAAGCGGAACAGCGAGCCAACGATCAACTCGACCTCATCTCGGACCTATTGGACCTGGCCCATCTTCAGGACCGCCCTGCTCCCACCGTAGAGCAGCGGTGTGACGCCATACAGATTATGCACGACGTACTCGACCTGATGCAGGCACGTATAGACGACAAGTCCCTGACCAAGGTGCTGGAAATTCCAGAGAACGCCCCGCTGGTGTGTGCTAATCAGGAGCAGATCAAGCGCATCTGGACGAACTTGATCAGTAACGCGATAAAGTATACCCCGGATGGGGGCACGATCACGATCACCGTCGATGCGGACGGGAGTTACCTCAAGGCCAGTGTTCAGGATACCGGCATCGGTATGTCGCCCGAGGAGCAGCAACACATCTTTGAAGAATTCTACCGCACCGAGCGGGCCAAGGAGATCTCCCGCCACGGCACGGGTCTGGGTCTGTCGATTGTACGGGGTATCGTTCAAGGATGCGGTGGCCAACTCACGTTACACTCCCAGGTCGATCAGGGATCAACCTTTACGTTCACCCTTCCTCTAGCGCAGTCCACCCCCGAAGGAGGGGCCTCACAGCCCTGCTGACTGATCAGAATCCCCAACACTAGCAGCCGAGCGCCAGTTGACTGAATCGCCCGGCGCCCGGCCGTTTTGGCGCGCACTATCCCCCCCGCTATAATGAGGTTCTGGCTGCTACAGGTCGCGACAAGAGGGGGGATCGTGCTGGGTTTTCGCAGTAACAAGATCGAGGATGGGGTCGCCCGCACGCGCCAATCCGTTTTTGGCCGTATCGCGGATCTCTTCCGGGCAAACGAGATTACCGACGAAACCTGGGATGAGCTCGAAATGCTGCTTATCCAGGCCGATGTGGGGGTCGAGACCACCGAGGATCTCCTGGCAACCCTGCGCCAGAAGGTCGAGGCCACGGGAGCCAGGAGCCCGGATCAGGTGCGCGACCTCCTCAAAGAAAGTCTGGTATCCCTCCTCTCCGAGAACCAACACCGCTACCTCGAGGGCGATAGGGTGCTGCACGTCGTTCTCGTGGTGGGCGTCAATGGCTCGGGCAAGACCACCAGTATCGCCAAATTGGCCCGCTACCACAAGGAGCGTGGTGACCGTGTGCTGCTCGCTGCGGCGGACACCTTTCGCGCAGCCGCGATTGACCAGCTGCGGATCTGGGCCGACCGCGTCGGTGTGGACCTGATCTCCCATCAGCCTGGTGCAGACCCCGGAGCAGTGGTATTCGATGCGATCCGTGCGGCGCAGTCGCGGGGCGCCAATGTCCTGATCATCGACACCGCTGGCCGCCTCCACACACGTCACAACCTGATGCAGGAACTCGCCAAGATCGGGAGTATCGCCCGCAAACAGGTCCACCGCGCGCCCCACGAGACCCTGCTGGTGCTCGATGCTACCACCGGGCAGAACGCGCTCAGTCAGGCCAAGGTGTTCACCAGCACCGCCGGTGTCACAGGTGTGGTGTTGGCCAAGCTGGATAGCTCAGCCAGAGGCGGCATGGTCTTTGCGATCGGAAGGCAGCTCGATCTGCCTGTGTTGTTTGTCGCCACCGGTGAACAGACAGACGACTGGGCGCCCTTTGATGCGCGCGCCTTTGTGGATGCGCTGTTCGCCGAGAGCTGATACGGCACGTCGCTGAAAGGAAGCAACAACCATGGATGAAGTCAACGCCAAACTGGCGCAGATGCGCATAGAGCTCGACACGCTGCGGGAGCGTCTTTGACCTGGCAGAAATGGAAAAGACAGCCCAGGCTCTACGCGAGCGGTCCGCCGAGCAGGGCTTTTGGGATGACAGCGAGCGGGCACAACGTGTAATGCAGGAGTTGGCAGATATCGAGAACACGCTCAGTTCCTGGCGTGAACTCGATGACCGCCTGCAGGACGTGGAAGAGCTCGCCCTGTTGACCGGCAGCGAGGACAACGAGGCGTACATCGACGAAATCGCCCACGAGACGCAGGCACTGGCCAGGCAACTCGCGGCCAAGCGGTTTGAGGTCATGATGTCGGGCCGGCACGATCGCGCCGACGCGATCCTTTCAATCTACGCTGGCGCCGGGGGTACCGAATCGCAGGACTGGGCGGAGATGTTGCTCAGGATGTACCTGCGTTGGGCCGAGCTCCGCGGCTTCAAGTCGGAGGTCATCGAGCAGACCGAAGGCGATGAGGCCGGCATCAAGAGTGCGACAGTCGAGATCCGGGGAAGGAACGTCTTTGGTTATCTGCGCTCAGAGCGCGGCGTTCACAGACTCGTGCGCATCTCACCATTTGACAATGCGCATCGTCGCCACACTTCCTTTGCGCTGGTCGAGGTTATCCCTGACGTGACGGGCGAAGTGACGGTCGAGATCAACCCCGATGATCTTCGCTATGACATCTATCGCGCATCCGGACACGGCGGCCAGAATGTGCAAAAAAACTCGACTGCTGTGCGCATTACCCATCTGCCCACGGGCATCGTCGTCAGCTGCCAGAACGAGCGCTCTCAGGGCCAGAACCGTGAGCGTGCGCTCGCCGTGCTCAAAGCCAGGCTGTACGACCTGGAGGAGCAAAAGAAGGAAGAGGAACTGGCTCGACTCAGGGGTGAGCACGTCACGGCCGGTTGGGGCAACCAGATCCGCTCCTATGTCTTGCATCCCTACCGCATGGTCAAGGACCTGCGCACCGGCTGGGAGACTGGGAACACGACGGCGGTATTGGACGGCGAGCTGGACGGCCTGATCGAAGCGTACCTGGAGCATATGGTTGGGCGAGCCGGATAGGAAATCAGCCATGGGCTTGGCATGAGAGAGTGGCTACCGTATAATGCGCGGGATTTTGCCACAGTATCAATGTGCGAGGGCGTGCTAATGATCCGGCCAGACGGAACGATTCATTTCGCTGAAGAGCTGCTTGACCTGATAGGTCGTTTTGTTGAGGACTATGAGGACATTGAGGGGGTCATCGAGAGGGACCTCGACAGAGGTCTCGTGGTGGCCTTTGCGCTCAGCGCCATGAGCTGCGACCTGCAAATGCTCTGCGATTGCCTGGAGAACCAGCAGGTTTTTGGCCATCTCAATCCCAGGCGCATTTTGGATGAGTGTTCAGATAGAAACCCTGAGAAGCGTGCCGCTCGCAGAGCCGAGGTCGCCAGAGCTCTGGAGGACCGTGGATGGCTGTCGGACAACTACGACAGCTAGGACAACAGACTGCGCGATTCTGTGCGGGGCGGTGGGCCGGGACTAGACCCCGGCCATCTGTTTGTAGAGCTGGATCAGATTTTCCATATGCAGCTTGATGACCGCACCATCCAATGGGATGCGCGACAGGCCGCAAGATTCAATGTCAATGTCCTGCAGCTTCCGTGGCGATTCGCCAGCCGCCACCAGAGCCCCCACCTGCTCTGTGATCGCATCGAGATAGCCCAGGTGACCATCTACCACGTCGCTCACCTCTCCGCGCAGCAGCACATCTCCATGTCCCTGGACAACAAAGTCAGGCTCCATGTCACGCATCTTGATCAGCGAGGTGCGGAATTGCTGCATGTCTCCGGAAACGATATGCGGAACTGGCATGGCCAGGTCACCCGCCACCCACACGCGCTCGTTCACCTCGAACACACTGATGCTGTCAGAGGTATGGCCCGGCGTATGCATCAGATGCAAATGCCGGTGGCCCAGGTGCACGTGCATCTCGTTCTCAAAGGTGATGTCGGGAAGACGGAGTGCCACCTCTGCCAGTGCAGGACTCTGCCGCCTGGCACGCGCCAGACTGGCCTCACCGAACTGCTCCAGCGTCTGCCTGCACAAATCGTGTCCGATCACCTCAGCCTCGGTGTAGAGATAGTCACCGTAGACATGATCAGCATGGTGATGGGTGTTGATCAGATAGTGCACGCTGTTAGGCCCCAGCTCACTATCGATAAACGCGCGCACCTCCCGTGTCTCCACCGGAAACGGCATGGAATCGATGACCAGGGCGCCCTCTTTGGTGAGCAGCACTGTACTGGTCACCTGTGCGTAGAGCTCACTGATAAAGACGAAAATGTCCTCGGCGACTCTGTCCCGTCTCAAGATAGTAATCCCCCTTTTCGGATACGTTAGAAGAGTACCACCGCCGAACGCCAGTGTCAAGAAAAGCAAGAAAAACTGCTGGATGATATTGACCAGACCCGCAAATCCTGCTAGACTGGATCTACGTGCAAATAGACCTGTTCGCGCCTGGCCAGGCGCTCAGAAGGAGACATCCGGTGATCCTTGAGACCATCCGCCGTGTGTACCCGGAGCTCACGAGAAGTCAACAAGAGCTATCGGACTTCTTGACTCACTCGTATCGTGAGGCTGCATTCATGACAGCTTCCGATCTGGCTCAACGGCTCAACCTCAACGAGGCAACAGTGATTCGCTTTGCGCAGCGCCTGGGCTATAGCGGTTATCCGGAGCTCGTCGCCGCGGTCCGCGACCTGGTTAAGCAGGAGCTGATCGTAGCGCCCGGCGACCCTGACGTATCCCAGGATCCGGACCTTGAACTGCTGGCCGCTGAGCTTGGTAACGCCCGGCGCATGGTCAGGAGTTTGTCGCCAGGGCAAATCCATCAGGCGGCAGAGCTGTTGGCCGGTGCCAGAACCATCTGTGTGCTCGGGCAGGGACTCTCAGGGGCGCTGGCGCTATTGCTCTGTGACCTGTTGCGCACCGTCGGGCTTCACGCCGATCAGTATCCGGTGGACCCACAATCCCTGGCGAGCGCACTGCACGACGTTGACGCCAGCGATGTGCTTGTTGGCATCAGTGCAGGTGACGAGCGTAGCGATCTTGTCGGGGCGACTCTGCGGATGGCGCGAGAACGTGGCACACACACCGTGACTATCGCCTCGGATCGGCTATCCTCCTGCGCACAGGCGGCAGAGGTGGCCCTGATCGCCCCCTACACTGGTGAGTTCTCACTGCCACCGGTCACAGCTGTTGCAGCCACAATCGATGTGTTGGTGCACGCGTTGGGAGCGCACGATCCAGAAAGCGTCCGCCGGCGTCACAACCTGATCAGCCAGACGCGTTCCGCGATCCTGACCACGGCGGCTGAGCGCCAGTAACCGGTGAAAGAGAAACGAGGGAAATGCAGGGAATCCCCACAATGCCGTGTACCTCAGAAGTACTATGAACCTTGACCCATAAGTGGGAGCCACCCGGCGGTTGGGCAAGAGCCCGAACCGCTCATGGAGAAAGGCCCCCTGGACCAAAGCGTTGGCTCAGTACAAAAGAGATATCACGCACATCGCAGGGATCCACTGCTAGTCTAGCACAAGGGCAACGAGATGCAAAAATCCTGGGCTTGCGCCGATTGGGAAGCATGGACAGACGAACCAGTTGTCAAGGTCTTTTGCACGGAATAAGCTTCTACCAACATCTACACTACTTCAGGAGAGCGACGCAATGCTGGATGTCGTTGCCGCAGGGCATATGTGCCTGGACATTATCCCACAGATCGACGCCGAGTCACTGGAGTCAGGTAGCTTTCTGACGCCAGGGCGCATCACCGAAGTGGGCCGCGCCGTCCTCTCGGGCGGGGGCTCTGTATCCAACACGGGCCTGGCCCTGAATCGGCTTGGCGCTAGTGTGCGCCTTGTCGGCCGGGTGGGTGATGACACCATCGGCGAGATCACCCGGCGCATCCTGGGAGCCCCTGACAGCCGTCTGGTGGAACATGTGCGCATCGCAACCGGAGAGCCGTCGTCCTACACCATTGTGCTCGCCCCTCCTGGCATCGATCGCACCTTTCTCACCTCCCCCGGACCCAACAGCTCCTTTGGGCCTGAGGATGTCGATGCGTCACTCCTCTCCGGCGCGCGCATCTTTCACCTGGGTTACCCACCGCTCCTCAGCAAGATGTATGCCGATGGCGGAAGCGCCATGGTTGAACTCATGAGGCGGGCCCACGCCAGTGGCGCGACAACATCTCTGGACATGTCAATGCCTGACCCCAGCCGTCCCGGCGGCCAGGCAGACTGGCACGCCATCCTGGCCAGGACCCTGCCCCATGTGGACATCTTTGCGCCCAGTGTCGAGGAACTGCTCTACTGCCTGAATCGTGATCGTTTCGATACGCTGAGCGCATCAAGCCGCGGCGGCTCGATGATCGACCTGCTGCAGGTACAGGACATCGTTGACCTGGCTCAAACAACGCTGAGTCTCGGTGCCAGCATCGTGCTGATCAAACTGGGGCATCGCGGGAGCTACTTACGCACAGGAGCACTGGGGTCGGTCATCGGGTGGGGAGCGCCGGCAGACCGGACAGCCTGGCAGCACCGTGAACTCTGGAGCCCTGCCTTCCGCGTGCAGGTTGTAGGCACTACCGGTGCCGGTGACGCCACGGTCGCGGCATTTCTGCTGGCGATTCTGCGCGGCCAGTCTCCTGTGGAGGCGGTAAACTCGGCCTGTGCCGTCGGTGCCTGCAACTGCCAGGCTGCCGACGCCATCAGCGGCATCCGGTCGTGGGACGAGACACAGGCGCGGATTTCCCAGGGATGGCAACGCATCGAGCCGGGTGTGGCAGCTGACGGGTTTGTCGAGGATCAGCACACAGGTGTCTGGATCGGCCCGCGCGATGTCACTCCGGCCTGACTGACGGAAACGTCTACTCGCTCACGTCAGCGAGCCACTGACGGAATGAACGCCTCCAGGGAGATGGCGTCCAGCGCATAGTTCCAGACGATGGGTATGTCGCCGCCAGCGGGGACAAAAAGCAGATGGCCGGGCAGGTAGGCCCACGCACCAGCCAGCACGGGCTCCCCACCCTGGGTGCGTGAGTCCGCCTCGTGACGCGCCAGCAGGCTCAAGTGGTCCGGGTCCAGGACGTCGAGGACGGCCGATCCATCGTCGAGCAACCCCGAACAGACAAGGCTGCCGGCCAGCATCTCGCAATCTGAATAGACAGCGCCTGTGGTGTTCACGCGGCGCGACGTCTGTTTGCCTTCTGCATCCCAGCGATAGAACCAGTCGCCTGAACGGCCGGCGCCAAAGATTCCATCCGATGTCACGGTCAGTGCGGTGGCTGCACCCTCCAGCGCAAGGCGCGCCCGCTCCGTCAGTGTCTGCCCATCGAGGATGACGATGTGCGTTTCCTCTGACTGGGCAGATAGAGACCACACCCACACCGCATCACCAAACACCTGAATACCACCGGGCACCAAGTCTGCATCATGTGGCACAACCGCCCTGTTCCTCAGATCCAGGGTGCTCGCATCCACCACATAGACCAGGCCATACCCTCCCGAGCCATCGCCGCCGACGGCATACAGGTTCCCTTCAGAAGCGGCAAGCCCGTATACCACCACCTGATCCGTTACCAGTGGGCGCAGCGATACCAGAGCAAGACCGTCAGGGGCTGCGTCCCCTCGGTTGTCGAGAGCGGAGGCGGCGGCCTCAAATGTCGCTTGCGCCGACGCAACGGCCAGTGCCTGATCGTCCGCAGCATGGGAGAGCGCACCTGGCGTGGCATCTTCGCTCGTCCCTGCCCCTTCGAGGTAGCAGCGTCGCAGCGCCACAGATGCTGCCACAAGCAGCACGGCGAGCAGAATCAGCACCACCAGACAGGACTTGCGCACAGACCCTCCTCGGTCAGTCTCCGCGTATACTCACACCAGGCACCAGGTCTTGCAGACGGGGCAAGAGATCTTCAAGTTGCTCCACACTGAGAAACCTTTGCGCCCGAACCGACTCCAACACCGTATCCGCTGCGACAAACGGCTGCAAGATCCAGGAGTCATGGGGCTCAAGAGCACGCCCGATATCGAGCAGTGCCTGCTCATCGAGCAAGGGGTGCACTGTGGTGCGAAACTCCCAGGGCATATCGCTACCCCGTATTAGACTCATACTCGCGCGCAAGCTATCGAGATCGATAGCCTTGCCCGCAGCGAGGTTATACCGCTCATCCAACGGAGCCTTGACATCCATCGCCACATAATCCACCTGCCCTGCTTCAAGCAGCGCTCGCAGCCGTTCGGGGAAAAAGCCATTGGTGTCTAGCTTGACCGAGAAGCCCAGCCCTCTGATGCCCTCAACAAGGGCAGGAAGGTCCGCGGCCATCAACGGCTCTCCCCCGGTGATGCAGACACCGTCCAGTTTCCCCACGCGGGTGGCCAGCCATTCGAGAAAAGACTGAGGGGACATGACCTCAGTCACGTCCCGCTCAGAAATCATCCATCGGTTATGACAGAATCCGCAATCCAGGTTGCAGCCAGCGATAAAGACGGTGGCAGCGATGCGATCCGGATAGTCGATCAGAGTAACCCGCTGCACACCTGCGATCTTCATGAGCCGGTGACGTTTGCCCGCTCGCCTTCAGTGACAGAGAACATCGTGCGCTCGGCATACTCGCTCCGCTTGCCCTTGTTCCACTGGCTCACCGGGCGCAGGTAACCCACCACCCGTGAGTAAACCTCACAGGGCTGGTGATTGGCACACTTGGGGCACTCGAAATGCTCACCGGCCAGGTAACCATGGGTCGGGCAGACAGAAAAGGTCGGCGTGAGCGTAAAGTACGGGAGTTCATAGCTCGCGGCTACGCGCCGTACAAGGCTCTTGGTGGCCTCAATGCTGTTCACACGCTCACCGAGAAACACATGTACGACCGTGCCGCCGGTATAACGGGTCTGCAGTTCATCCTGCCAATCGAGCGCCTGGAAGAGATCATCCGTCGCGTTCACAGGCAGCTGGCTGGAGTTGGTATAGTACGGCTCCCCGACAGGACCATCGGTGCCGGCGGTGATGATATTAGGATACGCGTCGCGATCCAGCATGGCGAACCGGTAACTCGTGCCCTCCGCAGGCGTTGCCTCCAGATTATAGAGCTGTCCCGACTCATCCTGGTACTGCTGGAGACGATCTCGCATAAAGTTCATGACGCGCAGTGAGAAATCCCGAGCCCGCTCGTCCGTCAGATCCACGCCCATAAAGTTCAGGCAGGCCTCGTTCATGCCATTGAGACCAATGGTGTTAAAGTGATTGGCCCAATACTCGCCAAACTGACCTTTGATGGCGTTCAGATAGTACTGCGAGTACGGGTAGAGCCCTGCCTCGGTGAAATGCTCAATCACACGGCGACGGATGCTCAAAGCATCCCGGGCGATATCCATCAGGTGGCCTACCCGCTGCAAGAATTCCTCTTCGTCGTTGGCCACATAGCCGATTCGCGCCATGTTCAGGGTTACAACACCGATGCTGCCAGTCAACGGATTGGAGCCGAACAGTCCGCCGCCACGCTTGCGCAGTTCTCGATTGTCGAGTCGCAGGCGACAGCACATGGAACGGACATCGTCCGGGTTCATGTCCGAGTTTACGAAATTGGCGAAATAGGGAATGCCGTACTTGGCCGTCATCTGCCAGATAGGATCGAGCTTGGGATTATCCCAGTCAAAGTCCGGCGTGATGTTATAAGTGGGAATGGGGAAGGTGAACACGCGGCCGTTGGCATCCCCCTCCTGCATCAGCTCGGCAAAACACCGGTTAAGCAGGTCCATCTCGCCCTGGAACTCGCTGTAGGTATGCTCTAGAGGCTCACCGCCGATGATGACATACTCGTCGGCCAGATTCCCTGGAACCTGAAGATCGAAGCTGAGATTGGTAAAGGGCGTCTGGAACCCGACGCGCGTGGGGACGTTCAGGTTAAAGATGAACTCTTGCAGCGCCTGCCGGACCTCTTTTTCACCTAGATGGTCAAAGCGAATGAACGGCGCCAGAAATGTGTCAAAGTTGGAGAAGGCCACGGCGCCAGCGGATTCACCCTGGATAGTATAGAAAAAGTTCACGATCTGACCGAGCGCGGAGCGGAAGTGCCTGGGCGGGCTACTGTGAATCTTGCCGGGCACGCCACCAAAGCCACGGATCAACAGATCGCGAAGGTCCCAGCCACAGCAATACACGGCGAGAATATACAGGTCGTGCAGATGGATATCGCCACTGATGTGCGCGTCGCGCACGTCCTTTGGAAACAGGCGGTTCAGCCAGTAGGAACTGTTGACGGCAGAAAAGATATGGTTATTGAGTCCCTGGAGAGAGAAGCTCATATTCGAGTTCTCTTTGACGCGCCAGTCCAGCTTTTCCAGGTAGCCATCGATCAACTCGTTGGCGTCCACCAGGGCACGAATATCACGCAGCTTGTTATGCAGGTCGCGGTAGAGAATGTATGCTTTGGCTGTCTTGGCATGCCCATAGTGAACCAGCGCACGCTCGACCAGGTCCTGTATCTCTTCTACCGAGGGCACAGAACCGGGGCCGTATTGCTCAGCAAGCATGCTCACGACGGCATCGGAAATAAAGACAGCGCGCTCACGATCATCGCCACCCACCGACTGAGCAGCCTTAAAGATCGCGTTCGTGATCTTTTCCTGATCAAATGCTACAAGACGGCCGTCCCGTTTGCGAACCTGATTGATATGGCTCTGCTTCATACGTTCCCTCCGACATCGTTATTGGGGATCAACTGACCGTCATTGGACAGACGGCATACGGATGAAGGTGGCCAGCCGTCCTCTTGGAACCGAGTAGAACTATTATAGTATACAGATACCCGGAATGCAAGAAGGATTGCGCTTCTCTGGTACGAATTTACGCAGCACCACTACCAGTAGTAGGTGGGTATACTAAGTGCTACAATATACGGATTATGACGAGTTGTCCGTAAGGCGTCAAGCCCACCCGATACCACCTGCACGGCAGACAATGCAGGAAAAACTGCACAAGGGGCACGGAAAAGCCGACGATTTATCTTCCCTGTCGAGTAGAGACTCGCGCGTTCGTTATTGACGAGGGCAGCCGCGGGGTCTATAGTCTGGCCAATCTACGCCGGGAGAGTGGTGTGTCCAAATTCAGCCGTCTGCCATTATGGCAGCGAAACCTGATCGCCATTTCGATCTCACAGGTTCTCTCGATCCTCGCCTTCCAGGCCTCCTTTATCCTGATACCCTACTATGTCCAGCAGATGGGCATGACCGATCCGGCGGATGTCAGCCAGTGGACCGGCTGGTACCAGTCGATCGGCGGCGTGAGCTTTGCGATCTTTACCCCAATCTGGGGCGCCCTGGGTGACCGTTACGGCCGCCGCCCGATGCTGATCCGCGCCACCGTCGCTACATCGCTCATGCTCTTGCTCATGGCCTTTGCGCGCACCCCCACCCAACTGCTGATCCTGAGAGCGATTCAGGGGAGCGTGACAGGAACGCCGGCAGCGGCATCTGCTCTCCTTGCCACCGGCACGCCCAAGAACCGGCTAGCATACGCTCTGGGATTACAGCAAACTTCGCTATTTATTGGAACTTCGCTCGGCCCCATGTTCGGAGGGTTCATCGGCGACACCTTTGGATATCGCTCAACGTTTTTCGTCTCCAGCGCCATCGTTCTCGTCGCGCTGGCCCTGGTGCTCTTTATCGTGCGAGAGCCTGAAGAATCAGCTGCGAACTCTGCGCAGGCGCGCAAACGCTCTGCTCTCGGCAGCTTTAGGGAGTTGCTCTCCTCACGCTCGATGGTCGCCCTCGTCTCCATGTCAATGGCGGTCAACCTTACGTTCGGGCTGACGGGACCGGTCATGCCGCTATTTATCCAGCAACTGGTCGGAAATCCGAATCGATTGGCCTCGATCGCCGGCACGGTCACGGGGCTGGCTGCGATCTCTGCGGCGATCTCTGCCCTGGTCGTCGGTCGCCTGAGCGACTCCTGGGGCAACCGCATCACGTTGCTGGGCTGCGCCATCGGCGCAGCGATCCTGTACGTCCCCATGGCACTGGCACAGTCGGTGTGGCACCTGGGTATGGCTCTTTCTGCGCAAGGGCTGTTTCGCGGGGGCATTGGCCCCAACATCAGCGCGATGGTGGTCCGCAGCGTGCCCAAGGAGCAGACGGGCGCGGCATTGGGACTGTCGAGCAGTTTTCAGTCGGCCGGATTTGCCATTGGGCCCCTGCTGGGAGCAGCCATCATGACCGCCACCTCGGCACGGGTCGTCTTTTTGGTAGCTGGCGGTGTTTTCGTACTCGTAGCAGTGGCGCTTCTCTTCCTCAAGCCGCCTCAGCAGGAATCGGCAACGGCTTGAGTGCCGGTGCCTGATGGAACGTCCGGGCGATGCCATTCTGGGTGGCAATCCCCGAACAAAAGCGTTTCCGAGAGCCTTTGCATCCCAGAGCAGCGCTGGGCCGCAGCTCACGAAGTGGACACAAGACCATCATACTTGACGCCAGACGCGTAACGCAAGCGACACGGTGGCCAGTACGTGTGTCTTGCGGCCAATGAAAGCTGCGGCAGCGAGGTTCGTTCGCGGGTCCTGCGATCCGACGAGATCGGTGCAGGCGTTGGTGTACGTCTCTACGCCTGCCTTCGACAGTTTTGGCGGCTATGAGTGCAAACCCTATAATAGTATGGGTAGTACCGAGACGGAATACCGCAAAGCGTATCACCGCTGCAGAGGGCAAGTCGAACGGTGTGACCGATGCACGCCGTGCGCCCCGTCCCCCGGAGCGAACCAGCGCCCATAGCTCAATGGATAGAGTGCCGGACTTCGAATCCGTAGGTTGCAGGTTCGACCCCTGCTGGGCGCGCTAGAAAGCATCAGACCGGAACAGACCCTAATCCAACACAAAGGAGAGGGGTCTTTTTCGATGCCTACATCAAACAGCAACCAACGGATTCGTCTCGTTTTGACACCGGGTCTGCACAGTGAGATGTGCGACTTTCTCATCGACAGGCAGGCGAGAGGACTGTCACCCAGAACGGTCGCCTGGTATGAAGAGAAGCTGGCTATCGTCGAACCCTTCCTCGTGAACTGCGGACTCGACCAGGCGGCAGCAATCCGCCCTACCCACGTCAGGGCGTTGCTCATCAAGCTGAGCGAGACGCATAACCCGGGCGGCGTGCACGGCATCTATCGCGCCCTGAAGGCTTTTCTGAACTGGTGGGAGGCCGAGTAGGAGCCCGAAAACTGGTCCAACCCGATGCGCAAAGTCGCAGCTCCGCGCGTCGACCTGCCCCCACTGGAGCCCGTGTCGCTGGATAGTCTGAGAGCCATGCTGGCCACCTGCGAGCCACGGTCGTTCTACGGGACGCGAGACCGGGCCCTGATGCTGTTCCTCCTCGACTCGGGATGCCGCAGAGCGGAGTTTCAGGCCCTCAACATCGGGGACGTGGACTTGAGAACAGGCTCAGTGCTCATTGTTCGCAGTAAGGGCGGCAAGAGCAGAACAACCTTCATTGGCGCTAAGACGCGGCGAGCGCTCACAAAGTACCTGCGCTGGCGTCCCGAGGCACACACCGCAGATCCGCTCTGGGTAACAAAGGAGAGTGCCCAACTCGCCTACGCCTGTTATGATTCAGACGAAATTGGAGAGTCCGCCTGAAGAAGTTAGCATCTTGGTCATAGGAGGACTCCATGGTCGGG
>ENA-OSEO01002102-OSEO01002102.1-sediment-metagenome-genome-assembly--contig:-NODE-2102-length-30413-cov-4.785931_pt1 | contig 30413 bp, 27 predicted proteins | sample MGYA00237883_ERZ534232 | MGnify/ENA metagenome assembly ERZ534232 | reverse complement strand
TAACTTATCTTCATTACTAAACAAACGCGCAAAATAAGCCATAAAAACATCATTATCTGCAAAGTTTGTCAGCTCCAATTTTATTGTCCCGTCGTCGCAGAGTTGGCCGCCGGGCACATAATAATATGCGCCGTCAATCTCAAGAATCTCTTGCTCGATCACGGCATCGATCAGAGCAATCACCCTGGATTCATCAACGTTAGCGGTATTCATCATAGAAAAGGCAATTTGAAGTGTGCTTCCGGATATTCGGTCAGCAGCAACGAGCTGGCTCTGCTCATTATCCCACACACCATAAATGAGCCCTGTCTCTGGGCTTACCATGTTGTCAAGGATAAAATTAATCAGCGCGCTTCGATCTCTATTGAAAATTCTATTTTTTTCAAGCCCCATTATAATCGCCATTACACCTTCAGGCACAATCCCGAAATCACCGGTAATCTCATCCGCGTATTCTTCAAGATCATAATGCGCAAGATACATGTTGGCTGTCCCGTCGGAATTAACAAAGCCATGACCAATAACATCCATAGATGACCAACTATAGTTTGTATGGATATAATCTACGATATCGCGCCACATCATATTATCCACACCCACATTCGCTTCCCACCAATCGCTGGTCAGGTCATTGAAGTCAACCATCTCAACCGGTACCTGCCCGGAAAGCAGTTCTTTAATCCGGTCGGGGTTGATGCTTTCACTTCCTTCGGTATAAACATGAAGATTGGCGTAGGTCGCGCCGGGCAAAAACTGAAGCGCAAGCTCCCTTGCCCCGCCTTTAAACTGCTCATAAGGGATGCGCACAGAATAATGCCCGCTTCCGTCGTTACCCGCGTACTTGCTCATATCCACGGCCAGTTCGGGATAGTAAAGTTTGTTTTCGGCAGTCAGATGCGAGAGTTTACCCGGATCTTCGTCAATCATAGTAATATCCCATTCGTTCGAGTTCGCAGTGTAATAAAAGAGTACATCACTCATATCATCGAGGTTGTGAAGGCCAATAAAAAATCCGCGGTCATAGCCGAAATAATAAAAGTCATCAGGGTCAACCGTGTCAAGTAGATCGAATTCCACCACGATAAAATCAATCCCCTCAACCTTCGCGTTCAGGCTCCAGATATAGGAAGGCATTAGGGGATGATGACGGTCACCGATTTCCTTATCTTCAAGAGTCACAGATAGAGAGCCGTCCGTATTTTCGATGAGTAGATGACTGTTAATGGGTTCCGGAACAGCAATTTGAACCGGTTCAGGCTGGTCGGGTGTCGGTTCAGGTTGCGTCAGTTCAGGTTCAGAATGGACATCTTGCTCGTTTGGAGTGATTGTCTTGGATGTTGAATTGATATCATCAGCCGAATATGTCCGCTGACAGGCAGTTAATAATCCCGAAGAAAAAACTGTAAACAATGCCAAGATCAGGAATTGAAATACTTTTTTGTACATTGTCCCTCCTGCCGCAAGATGATGAGTTAGTTTATCAAATTATACATGTAGAGGCTGTGTAATCAAAAAAGGGTATGAGAGTTGAACTACACTCCAAAAACCGAAAGGACTGCCGTAAAGCAGTCCTTTTTCTTTTCAATTCATAATTTTGAAACGATCTTCTCGAAATCAACCTATTGGATCAATACCAGTTCGCCCCAGGTGGTGGGATTGAAGACCGCCAATCCGTTGGCGCTTGACATCATGGTCACGTAATCATAATCGGTGACGTTGTCATTGTCATCCACACAGATGGCAAAGCCGAAGCGTTTACCGGGTGCGGGTGTGACGCCGAACATAGACCAGGGGATGGCCGCTTCAATCCGGTAGATCGGACCAGACTCGAACTGTGTTGTAACCTTCACCTGCGTACGGTAGCCTTTCACACTAGAAGGATTCCACAGATAGGCTTCCGGCGAGAGTCCGGCGGATGCGTTGCCGGCTGACAACCCCAGATGATAATCGTCCGAGGTGTAGGTGGTGGTGTAGAAATCACCCAGCAGGTCTGTATCCAGCAGGATCTCAATGGCGTCTCCGACGTAAATCTGGTCGCCGGAGTTGGTCTGGGTATAGGCCTCATCCGTGATCTTCACGCCGATATATAAATTATCATAATCCCAGGCGACGGCGTAGACGCCTTCCAAATCAGCGTGGTTGGCCCAGTTGGCCTTTCCCCAGGTAAAGTAAGGCATGGTGTATTTGTTGGTCTTGTCCACCCACTCGGCATAAGTGCCATCCTGAACAGGCGCGGTGGAAAGGTACATGGCCGCCATTTGCGCGTTATAACGCACCGAGGGGGCTGCCGTGGCAGCATTGGTCGCCGAAGGAATGGCCGTTTCAGTAGGCGTCTCGTTGGGCGTCGGCGTGGACGTTATTGTGGGCTCCGGTGTAAAAGTCGCCGTCGACAAATCGACCGTGGGAATCTCAATGACAGTGGTGGCAATGACAGGCTGGGTATTGGTGGGCAAGATGACGGTATTCACGTCAAACAAAGCCGTCAACGTGGCATTAGGGGTACCATCCGGCACTGCCGTGGGCGTGGTCGGCCAAAATGGCAGCACACAGGCAGACAGCATTACCGCAGCCAAGACTAATGTAAAAATCAAGAACGAGGGCTTCTTCATCATTCCTCCGTTTCATTCATGCGAGAAAAATCCGGTCCATCCCTGAGTTCGATGCAAGGTTCATACGAATATTATAGCCTCGTTCAAGCATGAATCGCTCAGTAATCCAGGTCAATCGCATCCAAAAAATTCTTTTTTTTTGCCAAGTTGCAGGATTCGTTTTATAAATATGAAAAAAATCCCAGATTACAATACGTAATCATGTTCGGGTTTCGAACACATTCCCGAATTCTTAAACACAGAATTCGGGAATTGGAAACCTTGTGTTTTTCTTTTCTCACTTAGCCTGCTTAATGACCTTTGTGCTTCTCTTTCTTCTTGTGCTGTTTTAACCGGCGCAGACGCTCTTCCATTTCATCAGTACGCTGTCTGTTTTGTTCGCGGCGCTGCTTTTTTCCGGCTTCCATCTGTAGCTTGAGTGCCTGCTGGGCTTTAGTGCCGATGCCGTCAGTTTGCATCTCTTTGCGGGCCAGTTTCTGCAAACGTTTGGGGTTCAAGTGTCTCTCATCCGGGACACCGCTTTCAACTGCCGTGCTGAACTGCAAACGGTGCCAGCCCGTCAGCAGGAACTGACACAGTTCGGCATCCCGAGGTTCCGCGCCGAAAACCACGCGGCACACTTCCAACTGACCTGCAGATTCGCGTTCAAAAACGCCCACCCAAAACGGATCTTCAAAAAATACAGTAAGTCTTCCGCTTACTCCTTCCATGGTTCATCCTCCTGTAATGAAAAATCTCATCAAAGAACGGACAACCAAGGAGGCAGGTTACTGACAGAAGGTTTCTACGTCCGGACTACCAACCGGAACTGTGTTTTTATCTTTGAGGTACATCAATGACTATATTATAAAAAATCTCTACAGCTCTCTATTAAACCACCGACCAGAGCAGGCGGTTCTCAACGAACTTAACTTTCAACTGGTTTTGATCGAGCAGATAAGTCAAATATGAGCGAACCGTGCTGCCGACAAGCACGTACTGGTTCCAGTCCATGGTCAGCTCATATTCGTCAAAGACCTTCTTGATCACCTCTTCACTGACGACCGGTTGGCTGCAGATGGCCTTGATGCTTTCGATGATCTGCAGCACTTTGGCGCGGTTGGCCGCCACCAACGGACGAATATCCTCGCAGGCGGGGGCATGGGCCGGGATGAAGCGTTTGCCCTGCAGGATCTCAACTGTATCAAGGGTGACCAGATATGCGCCCACGTCATAGATAAATGAGGCATGATACTTTTGCAGGATGTTCTCACCCATGACACAGTCCGCCAGGAACCAGACCTGATCGGGCGTTTTCACACCGATCATGCCGAAGTAATGTCCGGGAAGCTCGATGATCTCCATGCCGGCGGGCAGGCTGACCTGAGTGAGTTCCTGCGCATCTGAAGACTGCGCCATGAGGAATTTATTGCGCAAGTCTTTGCAGGGATAACCGCCGTAAAGGAAAGAAGGTTCGAGAACAGGGAAACGGTTGAAACAGGCTTCAATACCGCTGGTATAGGCTGGAACGCCCGTGCGCTGCTGTAAAAGCGCGTTACCGCCCACGTGGTCCGCGTTGGAATGGGTGTTTATGACATATTTCAACGTCCAACCCCGCTCCTCCAAAACGCGCAGGACCTTCTTGCCGGCGTCTTTATCGTTGCCGCTGTCGATCAGGCAAACTTCCTGATCATTGAGTTTATAGATCCCCATTTTCGCCGGGGATTCAATATAATATGTGTTTTCTGCAACCTGAACCAATTCGTACATGATGAAACCCTCCGATGATGCTTCGTGGAAAGAGAATGGCTACTGCCAATCCTCCGATAACATGGCATAGATGCAGTCGTCCGTCCAGCGGTCATCCATGCGAAAACTCTTGACGAAATGCGCTTCTTTGCGAAACCCCAGCCTTTCGAGCAATTTCACCGACCTGGCATTATCCGGCTCCACGGATGCAGTGACGCGGTGCTTCTTCATGGTTTTGAAGAAATAATCCACCAGCACGCGAACGGCTTCCGTGGCGTATCCAAGTCCCTGGAAATCAGGCGAGAGGGTATAGCCAATTTCCACCTGATAATCGTCCAGGAAATGAATGCCGAGGTCGCCGATCAACGCGCCATCCTTCAAACAGATAGCCAATTGATGCCTGGTATTGGGCATATCCCAGGGTATGAGGAAGCTGCTGTCAATGAAAGCCTCCACCTCGGATGCGCTTTGCGGCCTCCAGGGCTGAAAACGGCAAACATCCGGATGAGAGCGGTATTGATAGATCGGGGCGGCGTCCTTCTTTTGAACGGCCCTGATGACCAACCGGTCTGTAATTATTTTTGGCGGAGGGAGCATCATTCCATCCTTTTGTGAGAGAAAATTCTTTACTGCCACCACGACGCAAGACAGTTCATTTTTTCATCGACTCCGATTTATTCATCGGCCCATTCTGCCGCTACGACGCATAGCAGTTCATCAATAACTGCGGATCAGATTGTTGCTCCACTGCATTAACGTTTCATGCGCAGAAGCGAGTTCATCCATTTCCATTTTAACCATTTTCGCGCGGTTCATACAATTCTGCAGGATTTGAAGATCCGTCCCGTCGAATTTTCCGGCCAGATCAGCCTTGCTGCTGATATATTGTCCCGTCTTCAAAAACCAGAGCGCTTGCAGGATAAAGAAAGCGGATTTATACAGTGAGGACAGAATTTCAGGACTCTTATCAAAGATAACATTATGGCAACAGCCGTGATAGATGCCGCAGGCAGCGATCTTGACCGCGCGCCTGATCTGTTCCTCGTCGATCAGAGGAAGCAGAAAATCAAGATCGTTGAGGATCGGTTTGGTGTCGTGATAGAACTGGAACAACTCCGAACGTTCCCAATTTTTGATCACTTCTACGCCCGAAACAAACCCGCAAGCCTTTTCGGCGTTGGGCATGCCTGCCACGATGGCGCGGTATGCCGCCAGATCAGAATAATTCAGTTCATCCAGAATGAGGATGATGTCAATGTCGCTTTTGTCGGTGGCCTCGTTGCGCCTGTAGCTGCCCTGCAGCCCGATAAAGACGACCCTGTCGGCAAAGTTCTTTTGGATCTTTGAGACCAGTTCGTCGATCCAAACTTGTACGTTGAAAGCCATAATACTCCAATCTTCAAATGATCAACACCCGATATAACATTTAGCCAGAATGGGTTCCTTCGCTGGCACCTCCCCTTTACTAATGAAAAAAAAGTTGTGTATTGTTATTTTTTTAGTAAACCGAATCCCTTCTGCAAGGCAGCTATCCTTCTCTGCACGCTTTGGCGCACCAGTTCACTGCCTTCGACAATTTCAAACCCATGGATCGTTCCCACGGTCTCGTTCAAATCCACCGAAGCGCCGCCCTTTTGCAGGCTTTCCGCGTATTTAATGCCTTCGTCCCGCAGACAGTCAAACTCGGCGACCTCAATATAGGCATCCGGTAAATTTGCGAAGGAAGAAGCCTCCACAGGAGAAAAATATTCTCTTTGTGTATTGACGCCATCCATAAGATACAGCCGCCACATTTTCCGATTCTGTTTTGAATTCCACAAGGGCGTGTCGACAAAGTTCTGCATGGATTCGGTGATCTGCCTGGCGTCTGTGACCGGATAAACAAGCATCTGGAAACAAATTCGAGGTGTCTTTTGATCCCGAGCCATCAACGTGACCGCGGCTGCAAGCGCGCCTCCGGCGCTGTCGCCGCCAACCGCGATCCTGTCCTTGTCGATGCCCAGGGACTCCGTATTCTCGCAAACCCACCGATACGCGGCGAAGCAGTCTTCCAGGCCTGTGGGGAAGGCAAATTTGGGCGCCAATCTGTAATCCACAAAAATGACTTTGCAGGGTACCTGTAAGGCTATTTCATTGAGCAGGTGAATATGGTAAGTGGATGCCTGCAAAACAAAGGCGCCTCCATGGAAATAGATCAGACAAGGCATCTCTTGTTGCGATTCCCTGGGTTCAAAAATGGTCAGATCGATCATTCCATTTTGATAGCCCGGAATCCTCGCTTTTGTTCTTTTCAACTCCTCGGGAGGTTTTACCGTCTGAATGGTTTTTGTTAAAAACCAATTCATCGGGGGCAATAAAAAGGGAGAAAGAGGAATATGCATTTTTGCTACTTTGTTGAAATCACTGTGGAAATTGTATTTACCCATTTCATTGCTCCTGAAAATTCCTAATAAAAATACCGTCTCAAATTTTGGTTAGGATCGAACAGCTTTCCACGTGATAGGTCTGCGGAAAGAGGTCAAATGGCGTGACGCTCTCCAGCCTGTAGCCTGAATCCGCCAGCTTGCGCAAGTCGCGCGCCAGGGTGGCCGGGTCGCAGGAAACGTAAGCGATCTGTTCGGGTTTGGCGTCCAGCAGTCCCTGCAGCGCGGACGGGTGCAGACCGGCGCGCGGGGGATCCAGCACAACGGCCTGGGGCTTGATCTTCAAGGCGGGCAGCACTTCTTCCACCGCGCCGATGTAAAGCGAGACGTTTTCAAACTCGTCCAGGTTGAAGGCAAAATCGTTGCATGAGGACTCGGAAAGTTCAATACCGGTCAGGTTGCCCACCCCGGGTGCGAGAAAAGCCGAGAACAACCCTGCCCCACAGTAGGCGTCAACAACCTGTGATTTTTTATTGAGCTTTAGATCCTGTAAAATGTGCTCCACCATGGCTTCGGCCTGCGGCAGGTTGACCTGGAAGAAGGAAGCCGCCGATACCCTGAAAGTGCGCTCCCTGACCTGCATGAGCGAATAATCTTCGCCCGAAAGCAGCAGGGACTCATCAGGCCCGAGGTAGACAACGGAAAGGGGGAAATCCACCGAGAACTCGGGCGGTGTGGCCGAATCGCTCTCCAGACCAAGCAGCAGTTCATCATCTGAGCCGCAGCGCAGTGAAACACGCCGAATGCCTGACTCCGGGTCCAGTTCAAGCCGGGGCCACAGATCGTTAATGGGCGGCAGCGGCAAATGGCATTCGCTCACCTCGACCACCCCGCGCGCGCCCGCGCGTTGGTAGCCGATCTTGCCGGTCTGCGAGAGATGGAACTGCACCGTGTTGCGGTAGTTCCATTCAAGAGGGGAAGGCACAATGGGCCTGACCGGCGCATCCTTAAACTTGCCGATGCGTTTCAACTGGTCCGCCGCGATGGACTGTTTCAATTCCAGTTGGTCAGCATAGGCCAGGTGCTGGTAGTGGCACCCGCCGCATTCGGCGAAATGCGGACAGCGCGGCGCAATGCGTTTGGGGGATGCTTCGATGATGCGTTTAATGCGTCCGCGGGCAAACTTGCTTTTCTCTTCAAGGAGCATGATCTCTACGCGTTCACCGACAATGCCGAAAGGCACGAAGACGGTCTTGCCGTCAGGCAGCCTGCCGATGCAGTCCCCGCCGAAGGAAGCGGCGGTCAGTTCGATTTCAAAAGTTTGTGTCATAGATTCATCCTGTCAAAAGAAAATATACCTTAAAGAGTAAAAAAATGGGGGAAAAGCATTGACGAACCCTTCAAGGTCGTGTAAAATCGTTGTCACAATCGGTAACAACGCGGGCGTGGTTCAGTTGGTAGAATGTCTCCTTGCCAAGGAGAAGGTCGTGGGTTCGAGTCCCATCGCCCGCTCAGAAAGATCCCCTTCGTGGGATCTTTTTTTTCGAGTCCCATCCCCATAGAGGGGACACGTACCCCTTCGGGGCATATATCACCCGCTCAAATAAGAAGTAGGATACAGTCCTTGACAATTTCACCATATATATGGCGGGCTATATCTAAAAATTGAGGCTTTATACCCTCCCTTACTTAAAATCAATATCAACGCGGATTTACATCCATTGATCCTTTGCCACAAATGAACTCCCGTAAAAAACAACCAATATTGTTGTAAGAGAGCAATCTTCGATGCTTTCCAGTCAGGGCGCCGTATGTATAGTAATGCTGATTCGTTTTTTGATACATCGAAATTGATTATTGAAAGTCCCTTACCCTGAAGGGACTAAATAGTTGACAAGTTGATACTGTCCCTCTCCCACGGATAAGAGCTCACCTTATTCCCGGTTGTTCATCCGTGGGAGAGGGATACATCATCGAGTTAATTAGTCACCCAGTTCAGGGTGAGGGCGGCCTCAGAAAAACAACTCACAAAATACATTATCTATTAAATTGCGATTGCCCCAGAATATAGCCCCGTTTTGCCTCTTTTTCATCTCATGCTAAAATACGGCATGTTCAAACATGTAAACAAATCAAATCCCATTGCAAAACACGATATTCCAATAAGAACCACCATCCGTTTCAGTTGCAGTAAAAGAAAGGCGCAGGTGTCTTCATGAATATATCCGAAGAATTGCAAACTCTTCTGGCCAAAGTGATCGCTTTCATTCCCCAACTGGTAGCCGCCCTGGTGGTCTTCGTGGTTGCCATTCTACTGGCCAATCTTGCTGCCAAAGGCGTATTGAGACGGTCAAAAGACAAGGTGAAGAACATCCAGACGGCCAAACTGCTAGCGGATATCACACGCTGGGCCATCCTGATTTTGGGGATCATCATCGCACTGCAGCAGGTCAATTTCAACGTGACCGGCTTCTTAACGGGGCTGGGGATTGCCGGGTTTACCATCGGCTTTGCCCTGCAGGACATTGCCAAGAACTTCATCTCCGGCTTGCTGCTATTGATCAGGCAGCCCTTCCAGATCGGTGACGCGGTCGAACTCTCCGGTTTTCAGGGTCAGGTCACGGATATCACGTTGAGGGATACAGTGGTAAAAACCTGGGACGGAGAGATCGTGATCTTGCCGAATACCGACGTCTATTCCAACCCGATCAAGAATTTCAGCGGCCTGAAGAACCGACGCCGCGTCATTCAGGTGGGGGTGGGATATGAGACCGACCTGGCGAAAGCCCAGCAAAAGATCCTTGAAAGCGTGATGTCAGTGAAGGGAGTTCTGCAGGACCCGCAGCCGATGGTGCTGGCAACCGAATTCGGAGCATCCGAGATCGTCTTGCAGGCTTACTTCTGGGTCGATCAGACGCAAAACAGCATTCTACAAATTCCGTCGGAGGTGATCAAGTCCATCAAAGAAGCAACGGAACGCGAGTCCATCAATATCCCCTTCCCGATCCAAACGGTACAGTTCGCCGACCAGGAGATCCGCAAGCTGTTCTGATGAACCTATCCAGTTGAAGGCCGGATGATCAATTCCGGCTCAACAGTGATCGATTTACTTTCTAGTGTTTTGCCCTCGATCAACTGTACCAGCATCCTGGCCAGTTCACGCGCTATCTCGTAAGTAGGCTGGTGGATGGTGGTCAACGGTGGGTTGGTATATTCGGTCTCTTTGATGCCGTCATAGCCGGCAATTGCCAACTCAGTTCCGATGTAGAGTCCCTTTTCCTTGGCGGCGCGCAGCACCCCCAAAGCGGTCAGGTCGTTGCATCCGATGATGGCGGTGGGTTTGTCAGGCTTGGCAAGCAGTTCCATGGCGATGCGATAACCTGATTCCTCCGTCAAATCGCCCTGCAAGACAAGTGCCGGATCAAAGGGGATGTGACCTGTAACCAAACCATTCTGATAGCCCTTCAAGCGGTCATTGTGCACCACCAGGTCGGGGGAAGCCCCGATGAATGCGATCTTGTGGTGTCCTTTTTCCACCAAATGCGCAACCAGCTTTGAAATTTCCTCTGTGTCACGAATATCCGCGTGCGGATAGCTGACTTCGGTTTCCTCGCGTCCAAGTGAAACAAAGGGAATTCCGTTCTGTGTCAGATATTCGGTACGCCAGTCATCCAGGCGTGTGCGGTTGATCACAATGCCGTCCACGCGCCGGCTCTGCACCCATTGGTGATACTGCTTCTTTTCTTTTTCGCTGCCGGGCGGGCAGGACGTGACCATCAGGTCGAAATGCAGTGTAGCAATTTCGTCACAAAGTCCGGTCAAAAAGTTGATATAAAAAGGGTCTGAAAAACTGGGTGAACTTGTGGGCAGAATATAACCGATCGCGTCCGTGCGCTGACGGCGCAGTTGGCGGGCGATATAGTTGGGTTCGTAGCCCATCTCCTGGGCGGCGGCGCTCACGCGCCGGCGGGTCTCTTCAGCAACGTCAAGATATCCGTCAAGCGCGCGCGAGACGGTCGTGATGGAAAGATCCAATTTTTTTGCTAGATCGTGAATCGTAACCGGCATATGAATCTCCAAAACGTTTTAGATATCCCGATTCAATTATAAATCAAATTGCACCTCCCGCACAAGAAGCGCCCGTGAGAGCGGCCGGTTGACATCCAAATCGTTTTGGAATATAATGAATTAGTTGCATCCAAGTATCATTTTCAATGTCTGAGCCATAAATTCACAGGGGTGTTGGAAGATTCAATTCATCGCACATCGTTTAGTCGATTTTTACTAAATCGTTTTGGATTTTCCCCCTAATTACTGTTACGGCTATCTCAATAGACAATACCCGTCTTCAATTTATTTTCAATGTGGAGGAATATCATGAACCGAAACAAGTTCGTCTCATTTGTGTCGATTTTGATCGTTGTTCTCATGCTGGCAGCATGTCAACCGGCTGCGGCTGAAGAACCGTCACAACCGGCAGCCGCGGCTGCCGATCAGACCGAAGCAGCATCCGCTGTCACATCAAACGGCGGAACCCTCGTCGTAGGACTGGCCGCAGCGCCGGTGACCCTTGATCCCGCAGACCACCGCGACCGCTTTGCCGAAACCGTGATCCGCAATATGTTCGACGGCCTGGTCACACGTGACACCCGCAGCGGCATCCACCTGGAACTTGCTAAATCCATTGAATGGGCTGATGACACCACCCTGGATATTGAGTTGCGCGATGACGTGCTCTTCCATGACGGCACACAAATGACCGCCGATGACGTGGTTTACACCTATGAACGCATCATCAAGGACGACCAGATCGAATATCCCGAAGTGCATTCATCTCCGCGCAAAGGGTTGATCGCCCCGCTCGAATCCATCGAAAAGACCGGCGATTATTCCGTCGTGATGCACTTCAGCGCCCCCTGGCCCGTTGCCATGCAGATGCTGGCCCACCAACAGATCGTTCCAAAAGCCTATCTTGAAGAGGTCGGCACCAAGGGCTTTGTGGAACACCCCATCGGCACCGGCCCCTTCAAATTCGTCTCGGCCAGCGACGGCCTGGAAGAGATCGTCATGGAACGCTTTGGCGATTATTACGGCGGCGCTGCTGACCTGACTCCTGTTGGCCCGGCCTGTGTCGACGAAGTGATCTTCCGCGTCATACCCGAAGCCTCAACCCGCGCGGCCGCCCTGCTGGCCGGCGAAGTTCAGATCATCCAAAGCGTACCCAGTGACCTGGTAAGCCGCCTTGAAGAGGACGCCAACATTGCCGTAAAGACTGCGCCGGGAACCCAGCCCAGTTGGATGGAACTCAATGTCAACATGGCACCCTTTGACGATGTAAAAGTACGCCAGGCTTTGAATTACGCTCTGGATAAGGACCTCATCATCCAGCAAATCTTTGACGGCAGAGCAGTTGCGCTGCCCGGCGCGCTTTCACCTTACAACAATTTCGTCAACAAGAGCCTGCAGCCCTATCCCTACGATCTGGATAAGGCCATGGAACTGTTCGCGGAAGCCGGCTGGACGGATTCAGACGGCGACAATATCCTCGATAAAGACGGACAACCCCTGTCCTTCAGCATCGACACACTTGAAGAACACCGCTCGCTGGCAGAAGCCGTGGCCGGTCTCTATCAATCCGTTGGCATTGACGCCAGTGTCCGTTACTGGGAATACAGCGTGGTGAAACCCATGCTTTTGGCGGGCGAACGCCAGGCCTATTTGGATAACTGGGGCGACTCAGCTTTCGATCCGGTGGGACATTTTGAAGCCAAGTGGCATGGATACGTTGAAGGCGCCTCCTACGGACGCGGCAACTTCTCAGGCTACAACAACGAACGTGTCAACGAACTGATCCTGCAAGGAGAAACCACGGTAGACACCGAAGAACGTCAGCAGATCTATGACGAAGCGCAGCAAATCGTATACGACGAGGCACCGGCAGTGTTCCTGATCCTGCCCGAAGAAGTGGAATCTTCCTCAACGAGTGTCACGAATTGGGAACCGGCATCAGACAGCCGCATCAATCTGCACGATGTCTGTTTGATCGAATAATCGCATCGGATTTGCCAAAGGTTTTCATCTTATAACCAGACAGATGCATGCGGTTTTTCAAACCAAACCACCGCATGCATTTTTTTCACAACCATCACAACGTTTTTTGGACCAACTATGCGATTCGTAAAAATACTTGAAAGAATCTTGATCATGATCCCGATCGTGCTCGGCGTGGCGATCATCGTATTTTTGTTTATGCGCCTGATGCCCGGCGATCCGGTGGATATCATGATGGGACAAGGGGGCTCGGTCTCGCTCGGTGAAATTGAGAAATTGCGCGAAGAATTCAACCTGGACAAACCGCTTTATGTGCAGTTGGGGATTTTCCTCGGCGACTTGCTGCATGGCGATCTGGGGAATTCATATGTGCAAAAACGCCCCGTGGATGAGATCATCATGGGCAGGCTGCCGGCCACCATCGAACTGGCCATCGGCGGCCTGATCGTCAGCCTGCTGATCGCCTTCCCCATCGGCATCATTTCCGCGGTCAAACAGAATTCCTGGGTGGACCGTATCAGCATGGCGGGCGCCTTTCTGGGCATCTCCATGCCGGGCTTCTGGTTCGGCATTGTGTTGCTGCTGCTCTTCGCGGTCAACCTGCATTGGCTGCCTGTACAGGGGCGCATCGACAACAGCGCCGCGCTGCAGCAGGTGACGGGCTTCTACGTATTGGACAGCCTGATCACGGGTAACCGCGCCGCTTTGGGCAGCAGCATCAAACATCTGATCCTGCCCTCGATCACCCTGGGAGCCCCCATGGCCGCCGTGATCGCGCGTGTGCTGAGGTCGAGCATGCTCGAAACCCTGCGCGCCGATTACGTGACGCTGGCGCGCGCTAAAGGAGCCACCGAGTTCAATGTGGTGATCAAACACGCGCTGCGCAATGCCCTCATCCCCACCATCACGGTGGTGGGATTGCAGGTCGGCGTCTTGTTGGGCGGCAATATGATCGTCGAGACGATCTTCGGCTGGCCCGGCCTGGGCCGCACGGTAGTCTCAGCCATTTTTGACCGCGACTTTCCGCTGGTGCAGGGCTCCGTGATGATCTATGCCTTTATTTTCGTGGTGACTAACCTCATCGTGGATATCGTGTACACCTATTTGAATCCAAAGATTCAAATGTAAGAGGAGAACACCCTTGGAAGCAACACCGTTAAATAATTCTGATTTTTCAAGCCGATTGATCGGCTGGCGAATCCGCCTTGAACTTTGGCGCAGGAACCTGATCGATCTGTTTGTCAATTTAAAAAAGCATCCGTTAGCGCTGGTCGGCGGTGTGGTCTTGTTGATCTATCTGATCACATCACTGCTTGCCCCGGTGATCACCAAAACTGACCCCAACCTTGGAGACTTGCACGTGCGTCTGACGCCGCCTGTCTGGCAGGAGGGTGGCTCCTGGGATTATCCGCTGGGAACTGACGCGCAAGGACGCGATATCCTGACCCGCATCCTGTTTGGAGGCCGGGTATCGCTGGCCATCGGATTCCTGTCGGTAGGCATCTCGGCGCTGGTCGGTACCATCCTGGGCGCCCTGTGCGGTTATTACAGGGGCTGGCTGGATAACATTGTCTCGCGTTTCGCGGATCTGCTGCTGGCCTTCCCCTATCTGGTTTTCGCGATCGGCATGATGGCCTTTCTAGGCCCGGGTTTCGGCAACCTGATCGTAGCGCTGACCTTCAAAAGCTGGGTGGAATTTTTCCGGCTGGTGCGCGGCACGATGATGTCGGAAAAGACGCAGGAATACGTTGAAGCAGCCAAGGTCAGCGGACAGAACACCTTTGCCATCATTGTTGAGGAAATCTTCCCCAACATTTTCAATTCCGTGTTCGTGCTGGCCACCCTGCGCATGGGCTTTCTGATCATCATGGAAGCCAGTCTGAGCTTCTTGGGACTGGGCCTGCCGGCCAAGATCCCGGCCTGGGGCTCGATGGTGGCAGTCGGACGCGACCACCTGCTGGTGGCCTGGTGGATCTCCACCCTGCCCGGCATTGCCATCCTGATCCTCGTTTTGGCGATCAATTTATTCGGAGAAGGGCTGCGCGACATCCTCGATCCGCGATTGAAGGTTGAATGATGAACGCTCCATTATTGCAAATTCGAAACATGACCACGGTTTACCCGACCAAACACGGACACGTGAAAGCGGTCAATGCCATCAACCTGACGCTTGAAAAAGGCAAGATGCTGGGGCTGGTGGGCGAATCAGGCTGCGGAAAAAGCACCGTTTTACTTTCCATCCTTGGGTTGATCCGCGCGCCAGGACAGGTGGCCGAAGGCGAGGTGCTTTTCAAGGGGCATGACATGCGGGAAGCGAGCCGTAACGACCTGCGCACCATCCGCGGCAAGGAGATCTCAATGATCTTTCAGGATCCCCAGACCACACTTAACCCGGTCTTTCCGGTGGGCGAGCAGATCCGTGAAACGCTGCGCCTCCACAACATGCTGGGCAACAGCCGCATTCCCTGGCCGTTCAACCGCGAGACCTCGCGCAAGGAACGCGAACAGGTATTAAAAGTAATGTCCGAAGTGGGTATCCCCTCCCCTGACAACCGCTATGCTTCCTTTCCGCACCAATTCTCCGGCGGCATGCAGCAGCGTGCGCTGATCGCAATTGCACTATCGTGCAATCCGGCACTGCTGCTGGCTGACGAACCCACCACCGCCCTGGACGTGACCATCCAGGCACAAATCCTCGACCTGATGCGCCAGATCAATCAGGAACACCACACGGCCATCATCCTCGTTACGCACGACCTGGGTGTGGCCGCAGAGTTCTGCGATTCGATCGCCGTGATGTACGCCGGCCGCATCGTGGAAAGAGGCAGTGTGGAACAGGTGGTCGAAAACCCGCAGCACCCCTATACTCGCGGACTGCTGGCTTGCCGGCCCAAGATCACCGTCCCCAAAGAGGCAGTCGCGCCCATCCCCGGCAACGTGCCCGATCTGGCCGACCTGCCTGACAGCTGCCCGTTCGCGCCGCGCTGCCCCATGGCAAAGGAAATCTGTAACGATGGTCCGGTGCCGCAAATCGAGACGGAAGCCGGCCATTTCAGCCGCTGCCTTGCCCATTACGATTTCCAGCGCGAAATCGACTGGACCTGGGCGGACAGGATCGAGATCGACCTCCATTCATCAAAAGCAAGGATTTGAAATGAAGGAAAAAGAAACGCCGAAAATGGATACTCCACTCATTGAAACACACGACCTGGTCAAGCACTTCCCCATCGCCCAGAGCCCGCTCACACGCCTGTTCTCAAGAGGGCCGGCGCCCATCGTACACGCCGTTAACGGCGTCGACCTTGAGATCTGGCACGGCGAGACGGTCGGCCTGGTGGGCGAAAGCGGCAGCGGCAAAACCACGCTGGGACGCATGATGGCGCGGCTTTATGAACCCACGGCGGGAGACTTGATGTTTGAAGGCAAACCGCTACAAGACGGTAAAGTAACCGTCTCCACCGACCGTGAAGGCAAACCGCTTCAAAATCCGGTCAAGGTGCCTTATTATCGATTGACACAGGTGATCTTTCAGAACCCTTATTCCTCGCTCAACCCGCGTAAGACCGTGCGCGAGATCCTCTCGACGCCGCTCCAGCACAGGGGCATCAAGACCATGGCGGAACGTGAAGAAGAAGTACACCGCTTGCTGGCGAGTGTGGGGCTCAACCCGCGCCATGCCAATTCTTATCCGCACCAGTTCTCGGGCGGACAGCGGCAGCGCATTTCGATCGCCCGCGCGCTGGCCATGTATCCGCGTATCATCATCGCGGACGAACCTGTCTCTTCGCTGGACGTATCCGTCCAGGCGCAGGTGATCAACCTGCTCGAGACTTTGCAGCGGGATTTCGGTTTAACCTACCTCTTCATCGCGCACGACTTGAGCGTGATCTATTACATCAGCACACGCGTGGCGGTGATGTATTTAGGCAAGATCGTTGAGACGGGGCCGACGCAGGATATTTTTTATAATCCGCTGCATCCTTACACACAGGCTTTGCTGGCCGCCATCCCCAGGGTGAAGAAGGAGTTCCGCAAGGAACGCATTTTGCTGACCGGGGATATGCCCTCTCCGCTGCATCCACCCGCCGGGTGCCCTTTCCACACGCGCTGCTTCGCCAAGGTGGGAGACATCTGCGAACACCAGATGCCGCCCAGTTGCACCATCGGAAAGCAAAAGGTGGCCTGCTGGAAATATCAAAAATGATTCGCCGAATTTCAAAATCCCTATTGACTTTTGAGATTCAGTTGCTATAATAATCCTAATATTTGAAAGGCTATGACAAGGACGAGTAAGTTTCAAGGCGGTTTTTAGAGAGCCGGATGCAAGTGGTGAAAATCCGGTAGATGCGCAGAAGCTGAATGGACCGAAGAGCCGCAAGGGCAAAAAGCAATGAGTAGCCCAAGACGGGAACTCCCGTTACAGAGCATGGGTATAAGCCCCGCAAGGGACCGTACCTGAATGAGTGACGCTGGCCAAGTTCTCCCTGTTGCATCACCGCAGGGATTTTTCTTTTTTTACCAGTACAGCGTAACCTGGGTGGCACCGCGAGAATCCCCTCTCGTCCCATAGGACAGTGGGGATTTATTTCTTAACTCGTCAGGAGCGTCCGTTATGCTGCAAGAGACCACAACCATCCAGACCATCATCCGTGAGGTGCACGCCGACCTCGAAACACCGGCAAGTTTATATCTCAAACTGAGGGGCAACGGCGCCTCCTTCCTGCTGGAATCAGTGGAAGGCGGTGAGCACATTGCCCGTTATTCCTTTATCGGCATCGAACCCAGAGCCGAATACATCCTGCGCGGCCGGCAGGTGGAAGTCAAGGAATCCGGTACATCCGTATTCATCGGGCTGGAATCTGAAAATGACCCCACCCGCTTTTTGCAGGATGAACTGTCGCGCTTCGGCATCGAGAAGCTGCCCGACGCTCCCCGTTTCAACGGCGGACTGGTCGGTTATCTCAGCTACGAAGCCGTGCGCTTCTTTGAGCCCACCCTTGAGGATCACATCGACATCCCCGATATGCCGGACGGCATCTTTATGCTGGCCGACACGGTGATCGCCTTTGATAACGTTCGCCACAGCATTTTCCTCATCGCCAACGTGCTGGACGGAGACCGCAGGGCTGCCGAAGAGAAGCTGGAACGCATCAGCGCCATGATCTCACGTCCACTGCCGCAGGTTTCACCTGCACCGCACAGTGAATCTGAACTCACCTCAAACATGAGCCGTGAGAAATTCGAGTCTATTGTGCGTTCCGCCAAGGAACGCATCGGCGCGGGTGAGATATTCCAGGTCGTACTGTCGCAGCGTTTTTCAAGAGAAACACAGGCCGATCCCTTTGACGTCTACCGCGCCGTGCGCCGCCTCAACCCCTCCCCATACATGTTCTTTTTCGATTTCGGCCGCGTGGATGGAGAACCGCTCTTCCTTGTGGGCTCCTCCCCGGAGATGTTCGTGCGCCTTGAAGGAGAAACGGCCTGCCTGCGTCCCATCGCCGGTACGCGTCCGCGCGGAACAGATGCGGCCAAGGACCAGACTCTGGCCGAAGAACTGCTGGCGGACCCCAAGGAACGCGCCGAGCACGTCATGCTGGTCGATCTGGGCCGCAACGACCTCGGACGTGTGTGTCAATACGGCAGCGTGAAGGTGACCGATTTCTTCACCATCGAACGCTACTCCCACGTGATGCACATTGTCTCGCAGGTTGAAGGAGAAATACGCCCCGAATTGAGCGCCTTTGACCTGCTGCGCGCGGCCTTCCCGGCCGGGACGGTCAGCGGAGCGCCCAAGATCCGCGCCATGGAGATCATCGCCGACCTGGAGAAGAATCCGCGCGGCGCATACGCCGGCATGGTGGGTTACTTCGGTTTCGACGGCGCCATGGATACCTGCCTGGCCATCCGCACCATGATCGCGCGCGGCACATCCGTCAGCGTGCAGGCGGGCGCCGGCATCGTGGCGGATTCAGATCCGGCCAGCGAATATCAGGAAACGGTCAACAAGGCTAGCGCAATGCTGCGCGCCATCGATCTGGTCGAATCCGTCAATCAAGGAGGTTAATCAATGCTCTTATTGATCGATAACTACGATTCTTTTACTTATAACCTCGCCCAATACTTCGGCGACCTGGGCGCGGACGTCCGCGTGGTGCGCAACAACCATTTGAATCTGGACGACCTGGCTGCCCTGAAACCCGACCACCTGGTGATCTCTCCCGGACCGGGCGAACCCATCAAGGACGGCGGCATATCGCCGGACGCCATCCGCTATTTCTCGGGCAGGGTCCCCGTTTTGGGAATTTGCCTGGGGCACCAGTGTATCGCGGCCGTGTATGGCGGCGTGGTGGAGCGCGCCCCGCACCTGATGCACGGCAAGACCTCGGCCATCCACCATGAAGGCAAGGGCATTTTACGGGGGCTGCCCAATCCCTTTGAAGCTACGCGCTACCATTCGCTGATCGTCAACAATGCCCTCCCCGAGGAATTGGAAGTCACCGCCTCCACGGAAGCGGGTGAGATCATGGCCTTGCAGCATAAAACTCATCCCACATTCGGGCTGCAGTTCCACCCTGAATCCATCCTCACCGCTCAGGGCAAGCAAATCCTGCAAAACTTCTTAAACCTATCCTCATGAATCAAAAGGAGAAATGATCATGTTAAAAACCTATATCGCAAAAACCATCAACCGCACCGACTTAAGCGCGGAAGAAGCCCGCGAGGCCATGAACATCATCATGACCGGGCAAGCCACCCCGTCGCAGATCGGCGCCTATCTGGTGTCGCTGCGCATGAAGGGCGAGACCATCCCCGAGATCACCGGTTCGGTGCGCGCCATGCGCGATAACGCGGTCAAGATCAAGCCCAAACTGGACGGCCAGCACCTGTATGACATTGTCGGCACCGGCGGCGACGGTAAATTCACCTTCAATATCTCCACGGCGGCGGCTTTCATCATTGCCGGCACGGGACGCAAGGTAGCCAAACACGGCAACCGGGCAGCCTCTTCACACTGCGGCAGCGCGGACGTGCTCTCGGCGCTGGGAGTGAATCTTGAAATGACCCCGGACCAGGTGCAACAAGCCATCGAGGAAATCGGCATCGGCTTCATGTTCGCGCCAAAGTTCCACCCTTCGATGAAACACGCCGCCGGTCCGCGTAAAGAGATCGGCCAGCGCACCATCTTCAACCTGCTCGGACCGCTGACCAATCCCGCGGACGCGGACGTGCAGTTGATCGGCGTCTACGCACCCGAACTGACCGAACCGCTGGCCAACGTGCTCAAGGACCTTGGGTCCAGCGCAGCCATGGTGGTTTACGGCGCGGGCGACACGGACGAACTCAACCAGGCCGGAACCAACCGAATCAGCCATCTCAGGGACGGTGAAGTGACCACCTACGATTTTGACCCCGAGGAAGTCGGCATGCAGCGTTCCACTATTAAGGAACTGCGCGGCGGCACACCCGATGAATCCGCGCAGAAGATGCGCGACCTGCTGGGTAACAAGTACGGCGACGCCTGTCTGGATGCCGTTCTGCTCAACGCGGCGGGGCTGCTCAGCGCCGAAAGCGGCGATTTTAAGTCAGCGTTGCAGGAAGCCAAAGACTCCCTCTTCGGCGGCAAAGCGTTTGAAAAGATGAACACGCTGGTCGAATTCAGCCAGTCCTTTGCATAGACCTATGAGCATCTTAACCAAGATCATCGCACAGAAAGAGATCGAAATCGCGGCGCTGGACGCGAGGGCGCTGAAATATGCCGCTTTGCAGAGTGCGCCTCCGCGGGATTTCGTTGCCGAAATGTTGAAGCGCAAGCAGAAAGGATTCCCCGCCCTGATCGCCGAGTTGAAGCGCGCCTCGCCTTCCAAAGGTTTGCTCGCGCCGCGGCTTGACCTGCTGGAAGCCGCAGAGATTTACGCATCCAACGGCGCCGCGGCCATCAGCGTGCTGACCGATGAAGCATTTTTTCAGGGCAAACTCGAGACCCTGCAGACGCTGCGATTCGAGCAAAAGATCAGCCTGCCCCTGCTGCGCAAGGAATTCATTGTGTCAGAGGTACAGCTTTATCAGACCCGCGCGGCCGGCGCGGACGGCGTGCTGCTCATCGCCGCCGCCCTGCCCGACGACAGCCTGCTGGCCGGACTGCACGCGCTGGCGCTCGACCTGGGATTGACGCCTCTGGTGGAAGTGCACAACGAGACGGAACTGGAGCGCATCCTCAGGTTGGAAGGGTTAAAACTGGCAGGCATCAACAACCGCGATCTGAATACTTTCAACGTGACGCTCGAAACGACCGAGCGCCTGCGTCCGCTGCTGCCACCTGAGGTGACCGTGGTGGCGGAAAGCGGTATTTTCCACAGACAGGACGCTGTTTGGCTTGCCTCAATCGGTGTAGACGCCGTGCTGGTGGGCGAAGCGCTGGTCACCGCCCCGGACATTGCCGCCAAGGTACGGGAACTTTCCCGTTACAACGCGGACAAAAAAGAAAGGACCCTCTCATGACATACATCAAGATTTGCGGGATCAGGTTCTTTGACGATGCCGTGGCGGCCATCGAAGCCGGCGCGGATTACCTGGGATTCAATTTTTATTCACGCAGTTCACGCTTCATTGAGCCCGCTTGCTGCAAAAAGATCGCGGAATTATTAAAAAATCGCTATCCGCAGGTGCGTTTGGTGGGCGTTTTCGTCAATACGCCCTTGCCTGAAATCCGCAACGTGCAAAAGGCCTGCCTGCTGGATAAGGTCCAACTGCACGGGGATGAGTCCCCGCTGATGGTGCAGGAGATGGAAGGCGCCGCCTACAAAGCCTTTCGCGGAACGCCCAAGATCATCAGCGATTATCTGGTCGGAAATGAGGCGCCCGCTTTCCTGATGGACGCCGACGCAAGCCAGGCCTACGGCGGGACGGGGCAGCTCACCAACTGGGATCAAGCCGCGCGTCTCGCGGAACAATACCGCTTCTTCCTTGCGGGTGGATTGAAACCGGAAAACGTCGCTGCCGCCGTTCAGCAGGTGAAACCCTGGGGCGTGGACGTGGCCTCCGGTGTTGAATCCGCGCCGGGGCATAAAGACCGCGACAAGATGAAAGCTTTCGTCCGCGCCGTGCGGCAGGCCGACAAACAGGAACAAGTACTGCAAAATTATCGCATCATGCTGGAGAGAATATGACCCATACCCTTTTGCCTCACAAATTCGGTCCATACGGCGGACAGTTCGTGCCGGAGACGCTCATGCCGGCCCTGATCGAACTGGAACAAGCCTTCGTGGACTGCAGGACGGACAAGGAATTCCAAAGTGAATTCAACCGCCTGATGGCCGCCTTCGTGGGCCGCCCCACGCCGATCACCTACGCCAAGAACCTTTCCGAGAAGCTGGGCGGCGCGCAAATTTACCTCAAGCGCGAAGACCTAGCTCACACCGGCGCGCACAAGATCAACAACGCCCTCGGACAGGCACTGCTGGCGAAACGCATGGGCAAACGCCGCATCATCGCCGAGACCGGCGCGGGCCAGCACGGCGTGGCTTCCGCCACGGTGGCCGCCTTGTTGGGGCTGGAATGCGTGGTCTACATGGGCGTGGTGGATATCGCCCGCCAGGAGCCCAATGTCTACCGCATGAAACTGCTGGGTTCAGAGGTCCGACCGGTCAAGTCCGGCACGCAGACGCTCAAGGATGCCATCAACGAGGCCATTCGTGACTGGGTGGCCAACGTGGAAGATACGCACTACCTGCTCGGCTCAGCGCTCGGACCCCACCCCTACCCGACCATGGTGCGTGAATTCCAGTCCGTGATCGGACGCGAGGCGCGCGATCAGATGCTGATGGAGACCAACCGCCTGCCGGATACGGTGATCGCCTGCGTGGGCGGCGGCAGCAACGCCATCGGAATCTTCAGCGGTTTCCTCGAGGACGAGAACGTGGAATTGATCGGTGTCGAAGCGGCCGGCAAGGGCATCTCTTCGGGGATGCACGCGGCGCGCTTTGGAGACCCCTCCAAGGGGCGCATCGGTGTGATGCACGGCACACGCACGTACGTGCTGCAGAACGACGATGGACAGATTTGCGAGACGCATTCCGTCTCGGCCGGGCTGGATTATGCCGCCGTGGGACCGGAACACTCACTGCTGCGCGACACCGAGCGCGCCTTCTATACCTCCGCGACGGACGTGGAAGCGCTGGAAGCCTTCTCGACCCTGTGCAAGACGGAAGGTATCATCCCCGCGCTGGAATCCTCGCATGCGGTGGCCGAAGTGATCAAACGCGCGCCGCAAATGCGCAAAGACCAGGCCATCCTGGTGAACCTCTCCGGGCGCGGCGACAAGGATCTGAACACTGTACTGCAAGAGACGGCTTTACTGGAACGAAAATAATCTCTCGCGGCCCCTTTGACTCGCAAAATCGCTCGTCTGTGGGGGCAGGCGACGCAGAGTATTCAGAGAAGGGTTTTGGTCAAACGCTATGAGCACAAAGAGTATCGTAAAGAGCACGAAGTTTTTTATAAATATGATCCTTCCGTGTATTCCGTTTTTCCGTGGTTAAAAAATCGAACACACTAGTCGGAGTAGAAATGAACAGAATTGACGAAGCATTAAAGAACAGTCCCATTTTCATGCCTTATTTCCCGGTGGGATACCCGGATTTTGAGACGTCCATTGACGTGATCGAGGCGCTGGCCAGGAACGGCGCGGACCTGGTGGAAGTCGGCCTGTCCTTCTCGGACCCGCTGGCCGACGGCCCCGTGATCCAGCAGGCCACGCAGGTGGCGCTGGAAAAGGGTGTCACGCTCAAGAAGGTCCTGCAGGCCGTCGCGGAACTCAGGCGGCGCGGGGTGAGCATTCCGCTGGTGCTGATGGGCTATTACAACCCGATGCTGGCCTACGGCCTGGAAGCCTTCATCCGAGACGCACAGGAGGCCGGCGCGGACGGCTTCATCATCCCCGACCTGCCGCCGGAAGAGGCCGCCGAGTTCGAAGCGCTCTCCGCGGAACTGCCGCTGATCCGCATGCTGGCGCCCACCACACCGCCGGAGCGCATGGAAGCCGTTACAAAAGACGCGCGCGGCTTTCTCTATCTGGTCAGCGTGACGGGCGTCACGGGGGCGCGCCGGAACCTTTCAGAGGGGCTGGCCGATCTGGTCGCCAGGGTGAAAGCCTGCAGCGATACGCCGGTGTGCGTGGGCTTCGGCATCGGCACACCCGAACAGGCCGGAGCCGTGGGCAAAATCGCGGACGGCGTGATCGTGGGCTCGGCCTGCGTCAAGACCATCGGCGGCAGCGACGACCCGGTCAGGGAGGCGGAGGTGTTCGCACGGAGGTTCGCAGAGGGGATGAAGTAGAAATATCATCCGATCTGTTGAGCCAACTTGATCACCGGTTTTTCTTAAGATGATTCGTACCTTCGTGTTAAAAAATGTGGGAACGAATCGTAAACGAATCAAAAACAAGATCAAAAAAGGTTAATTTACGAGTGCAGGTTGATTCGATTTTATGCACGAATCACGGACGAGAATCTATTCAATTTTTAAGGTTCAAATTAAGCCAATTCGATTGGCTGAATCAATTTGTTATTAAGTCATTTTTGCTCATGTTGGTTAAAATAGCACTTATGTTCTATTTTGTCAAGATGTTTTATTTAAAATCAGGGAAGTAACATCGGATGAAATGAAGTATTGAGACACTTTGCAGGATGTAAATTCAAACAATAGATCAACAGTTAATATTCCCTCACCCCGAAGGGATTGATTAAAGGACTTAACACTTCTGCCCCTCTCCCACGCAGAAAAATCGAATTAATCAACATGCAGCGCGTGGGAGAGGGGTATGCCTATGTATAAATCAAAAAATAACTTAAGCGTGAGAGACAATATCGAAGCCAACGCGTGCGTTAAGACGGCAGTAACTACGTGATCACTCTATTGGAATGAGACAGTTTAGAATAAATTTGACAACCGAATTTATGGAGCTACAAAACTTCAGGTTTAGAGCCCTCACCCCCAAGTTAATGATCATAATATTCAACGCGTCAGCCCCTTTCCCACGCAGAAAAATCGGATTAATCAACATGCAGCGCGTGGGAGAGGGGTGCGTTATTCCCTGGCATATGCACACTCACGCTCAAAACGCAGAGTGGGACGGTGATGAGAAGTAAAAGCCATAAATACTTTTCAGATCCTGATATATGATTATGTTATGAATTCACCGGAATTGACCGAAAGGGCTCGAAAACTGCGAAAGAATCCGACCCCAGCGGAAGCAGCCCTTTGGGAACATCTGCGCAACGATCAGCTTAACGGATTGAAATTCCGTAGGCAGCACCCGATTAGTGGGTTCATTCTTGGTTTTTACTGCAAGAAAGCCCGTCTGGGCATTGAACTGGACGGCAGTGTACATTTGGACCCCGACCAGAAAGATTTGGATATTGAAAGAACGCGCGAGCTGGAAGACGCCGGAATAATGATCTTGCGGTTTTGGAATCGTGAAGTATTAGAAAGCATGAGCGAAGTACTTGAAAAGATAAAGAAGAGCGTTGAAGAAAGAAAAAGATTATCTTGAAAATCCCTCACCCCAAAGTTTGGGGACAATTCAAGTCGACTCTGCGCCCCCTCTCCCACGGAGTTACAACCGGGCCATAGTGGCTCTTTGTCCGTGGGAGAGGGGCAGTTTCAACTTTTCAATCACCAAGTAGCTTTGGGGTGAGGGCAAGGGGCATTTTCATTGTGTTAATTAGTAAGTTGCTCACCCACGGATAAACATCCGCGCCGTAGAATATCTACGTCCGTGGGAGGGTATTGCATGGCATGAATGATGTTCTTAAACAAGATCAAGAATAGCATTGAAGAAAAAAAGGGTTTTTTTAGAACCCTCACCCCAAAGTTTGGGGACTTTTTAAGTCGACTCTGCGCCCCCTCTCCCACGGATGAACAACCAGGCCATAGTGACTCTTTGTCCGTGGGAAAGGGGCAGTTTCAGTGTGGTAATCAGAAAGTGAATTCTAGGTGAGGGTAATTAATATGGTGCGTTGATCCAAAAAGCGGATCAACTGCACCCTACAAATGCCGGATGAAAAAAGCCAATTGCTTGACAACACCATTCAACATGAGGTATCATCAAGCCGTTATGAAAAACGAACTCAATCTCCATTTGCATCATCATGGTGTTTCCCCCAAGCGTTGACCTGGAGGTCGGTTCGTTACACCTGTAGTTGGTGAGTTCCAAAGCAAAACCAAACCCCCGGTCAGCGGGGGTTTTTTGTTATCCTCTCATTCAAAGGACGGTTCTTATGGATCAAAATATCACCCCACAAAACATTCGCATCTCCCTGCCCTCGAAGGGACGCCTGATGGAGGACTGCCGCACCTTTTTCGCGGATTGCGGCCTGAGTTTCCACCAGGAAAATCCGCGCCAGTATGAGGCGCTCATCCCCAACCTGCCGGGCGTGAGCGTGCTCTTCCAGCGCCCCGCGGACATCGTGGTGAGCGTACGCGAAGGCAGCGTGGATTTCGGCGTGACGGGTTTTGACGTGGTCTCCGAGCGCCGCGGCGATAACGGCGACGTGATGGTGATCCACGACGCGCTGGGTTTCGGCGGCTGCACGCTCAGCCTGGCCGTCCCCGAAGCCTGGACGGACGTTCAGGAGGTCGGCGACCTTCAGAAAAAGGCCAGGAGCCTTTCCGTTCCCCTACGCGTGGCGACCAAGTATCCCGTCCTGACCGGCCGCTTTTTACAGGAGCGCGGCATCCAGGCCGAATTGATCTCGGCCGAAGGTACGCTCGAGACCGCCCCCACCATCGGCTACGCCGACATGATCTGCGATATTGTCTCGTCAGGGCAGACCCTGCGCGACAACCGCCTGCGTCCGCTTAAAGGCGGCATGGTGGTGAAAAGCGAGTCCGTGCTGATCGCCAACCGCCGTTCCCTGATGGAAAATCCCAAAGCCCTTGATACCGCGCGCACCCTGCTGGAGTTTTTTGAAGCCCACCTGCGCGCGGATCGCAATCTGGCCATCTTTGCCAACATCCGCGGCGACTCGCCCGAATCCATCGCCGAACGCATCTTCAACGAGTGCGACATCTCCGGCCTGCAAGGCCCGACCGTCTCGCGCGTGGTGGTGCGGGAGCAGGAACAGAACTGGTACGCCGTCAACATCATCGTGCAGCGCAACCAGATCATCCAGGCCATCCGCGAACTGCGCGCCATAGGCGGCAGCGGCGTGGTGGCCATGCCCATTACCTACATCTTCGACGAAGAGCCCGAGCGCATCAAGTCCATGCTGCAGGCGCTCGGCAAGGAAGGCTGACCCATGAGAGAAAGTTTGCCCCCCCTGCCCCAACGTTTGGAGCGCATCGCTCCCTACACCCCCATTGAACCTTACGAGGTGCTTTCTGAAAGGCTGGGGTTCGCGCCCGACCAGATCACTAAAATGGACGCCAACGAGAACCCCTACGGACTCTCCCCCAAGGCCCGCCAGGCGCTTGAAAACCTGAAATACCCGCACATCTACCCGGACCCCGAAAGCCGCGCCCTGCGCAACGCACTGGCGGATTTCACCGGCGCGCCTGTGCAGAACCTGATGGCCGGCTCCGGCGCGGACGAACTGCTCGACCTGATCCTGCGCTCCTACCTGGAACCCGGCGAGAAGGTCGCCATCTGCCCGCCCACCTTCGGCATGTATTCCTTTGACACCCTCATCAACACCGGACAGGTGCTCGAAATTCCGCGCAAAGCCGATTTCAGCCTGGATATGCCGCGCCTGCTGCAGGCAGTTGAACAAGAAAAGCCCAAGGTACTCTTCATCACCCGCCCCAACAACCCGGACGGCAGTCTGCCCTCAGACGAAGAGATCAAGACCCTGCTCGACCTGCCCCTGCTGCTGGTGGTAGACGAAGCCTACATCGAGTTCACCTCGGAGGGCGGCAGGCTGGGTGAAAATATCAGCCTGATACGCGAAGCGCCCAAACGCGACAACCTGGTGGTGCTGCGCACCTTCAGCAAGTGGGCCGGACTGGCCGGGCTGCGCGTGGGATATGGGGCCTTCCCCGAATGGCTGATCACGGCGCTGTGGAAGATCAAGCAGCCCTACAACGTCAACGTGGCCGGCACGCAGGCCGCCCTTGCATCCCTGGCCGACCTGGACTATTTAGCTAAAAATGTAGCCCTGCTGCGTGAAGAACGCGCGCGTCTGTTTGACCTGCTCGGCAAGATCCCCTTCCTTTCACCCTACCCCTCCCAAACCAATTTCATCCTTTGCCGCGTCAGCGGTATCTCCGCCGCCGAACTGAAAAACGGACTGGCGCAAAAGGGCGTGCTGGTGCGATACTATACTTCAAAGGGACTGGCGGACTGCATCCGCGTGAGCATTGGACGTCCGCAGGACGGCGACAGGCTGATAAGAGCCCTCAAGGAGGTTAAATGATGAAGCTCGCATTTGTGATCACCCCTGATATTGATCTGATGGACCTGATGCTGTTTGCCGAACCGCTACGTCAGGCGGAAAAATTGGGGCTAGTCTTTGAAGATCTGAAGCAGGATTTCTGCTCGCCCAACAAACTGCCCGACTCTCTGGTCTTGGCGCTTGGGGCTTATTCTATCTGCCCGATCCCCGCGGCTTCGCTGGCGGATTATGACCTGATCGTCCTGCCCGGCACTCTGAATGACGCCCCCCCGGACGGATTGAAGGATTTGCTAAAAACCACTAATGAAAAAGCAATCCTGCTGACCAGCGGAAACGCGTCCGCTTTTTTGGACGCAAAACTAAAGAGCGCTTCTTCGCACGCCGCCAACCGCAAACAGACATTGATCCTCGGCGTTGAACTGGTGGAGCGGATCGGTGGCAAAGCTGCCGCCGTACAAATCGCCGCGGCGTTGGGGCTGGCCGTATCCACGGAGAGCAAAGAATCTCAAAATACCCGCCAGGCCTCCATCTCGCGCAAGACCAAAGAGACCTCCATCGACCTGCATCTGGCACTGGACGGCAGCGGCAGGAACGAGATCGAGACCGGTATCCCATTCTTTGACCACATGCTCACCCAGATCGCCGTGCACGGCCTGTTCGATCTGACCATCCGCTGCAAGGGCGACCTGCAGGTGGACCCGCACCACACCGTGGAAGACGTGGGACTGGCGCTAGGCAAAGCCTTCGACCAGGCTCTGGGCGACCGCAAGGGTCTTACGCGCATGGCTTCGGCCACAGTGCCGATGGACGAGTGCCTGGCACAGGTCACGCTGGATTTCTCAGGCAGGCCTTACTGCGTTGTGGAGGCCGACTGGCAGGATATCAGGATCGGAGACCTGCCGGTGAGCCTGATCTCGCATTTCCTTGAATCCTTCGCCGTTCAGGCGCGCTGCAATCTCTTCGTGCGTCTGCTGGCTGCCGGTGACGACCATCACCGCGCAGAGGCCATCTTCAAGGCGCTGGCCCGCGCCCTGGATGCCGCCACGCAGATCGATCTGCGCCGCCTGCAGGCCATCCCCTCCAGCAAGGGGGTGATCTGAGATGGCGAAGAAAGTAGTCCTGGTGGACGCGGGTGTGGGCAACCTACGCTCCGTACAGCACGCCCTGCAGTCGCTCGGCGCGGACGTGCTGCGCACCAATCTGCCCGAAGACGTCAATCAAGCCTCCATCATGGTGTTACCCGGCGTGGGTTCTTTCGGCGGCTTCATGAAAGGCCTTGATAAACTCGAACTGACCGGACCCATCCTCAATGCCGCCAACAAAGGAGTACCCTTGCTGGGGATTTGCGTGGGCATGCAGGCTTTGTTCGAGGTAGGTCTTGAAATGGGCGAGTTCCCCGGATTGGGGCTGCTCAAAGGCAAGGTGGAGCTCTTTCCCGAGAAACCCGGCCTGAAGATCCCTCACACAGGCTGGAACCAGTTCCGCGCCCTGCGCCAGGATACGCTGCTGAGTGGGCTGCAAGACGGCAGCTACGCCTATTTCAATCATTCCTATTACTGCAACCCTGCCGATGAGCAGGATGTACTGGCCGAAACGGAGTACGGCATTTCCTACGCCAGTATTGTGCATAAAGAGAACATCTACGGGGTTCAGTTCCACCCCGAAAAGAGCCAGCGTATCGGGCTGGCGTTACTCTCCAATTTTCTGGAACTGGCCTGATCGGAGGAAACAACCATGCAGAATTTCATCATTTTCCCGGCCATTGACCTGCGCAGCGGACAGGTAGTCCGCCGCAAACGCCTTGGTGACAATCATGCCCGGCGCCCCCACGGCGGCGGCACAGACAAGAACAATGGGCACTGGCTGGTAACGCATGGCTTGCACCTCCTTGGATTTGCCGCTCCCGCAGCTTAGAACGACACGCCCAGACCCAGATCCACACGAGAGAAATCGCGGTTCTGCTTGAAGCGCTGGTAGTCCACCTTGAAGACCACGTTCGGGTTCAGATAGAAGTTCGCGCCGATGGTGTACACGGTGTCCGACAGCGAGGGCCAACCGGCAGGCATCGTGAAGCCCGGAGCCAGACCTTCGTACTTCTCGGCCATGTTGTAGCGTTCATAGCGGACGAACGGCGCGAAGCGGTAGTCGCCCTTCTGCCACAGGTTGTAGGCCGCCTGTGCATACCAGCCATAGAACGCCGCCGGCATCGGGTTGGCGGCACCCGGGTTCAGCTGATTGGCGGCAGCGGTGTTGCTGAACGTACCGCGTGCATA
>ENA-OSEO01002101-OSEO01002101.1-sediment-metagenome-genome-assembly--contig:-NODE-2101-length-30429-cov-4.303703_pt1 | contig 30429 bp, 22 predicted proteins | sample MGYA00237883_ERZ534232 | MGnify/ENA metagenome assembly ERZ534232 | reverse complement strand
GGTTCAGGGGCAAGGCCCGCCAGATCAAAACGGCCCTCGTCCAGGAGAGCATCCCCCTGTCCGACCAGGCCCTGACGACCTTCATTATCCTGGTCGGGGTGGCCTACGTCGAGGGTGACCCGGAGACCTACGTCCTGCCCCTGGCCTGGGCCGTGGGCGAGCGGGCCGACGAGATCAGCCGCGACCAGCCCCAGGCCGTGGTCGCCCGACTGGCCCTCAAGGACCGGGACCAGGCCGGGGTCGTTTACGACGCCCTGGTGGACAAGAGCTTTTCCCGCACCCTGCTGGAGTCCATGGCCCGCCACCGCCAGGCCAGGGGCCGGGCCGGGGAACTGATCGCCGAGCCGACGAGAAACCAGCGCTTTCTGCTCCACGACCTCGACGACCTGGAGCCCAGACTCCTCAAGGGTGAGCAGAGCAACAGCGCCGTGCTCTTCGGCGAGAGGCTCCTGCTCAAGGTCTTCCGCCAGCTCCGGCCCGGGGTCAACCCTGACCTGGAGATCGGCCGCTTCCTGACCGGGCGGGGTTTCAGTAACGCGCCCAAGGTGGCCGCGGCCATGGAGTACCTCCGCCGGGGGGACGAGCCGGCCACCCTGGCCGTGCTGGAGGAGTTCATCCCCAACCAGGGCGACGCCTGGACCCTGACCCTGGACGCCCTGGACCATTTCTTCGAGCGGGTTCAGGCCAGGCGGAACAAGCTGCCGCTCAACCCTCCCCCCGGAACCCCGCTCCTGGAGCTGGCCGGCGAGGAGCCGCCCCAGGAGGTCCACGACCTGATCGGCCCCCTGCTGGACCGGGCCGGCCTGCTGGGCCGGCGGACGGCCGAACTCCACCTCGCCCTGGCCTCGGCCGGGGGGGACCCGGACTTCCGGCCCGAGCCCTTCACCAAGCTCTACCAGCGCTCCTTCTACCAGTCCCTGCGCGGCCTGACCGGGACCGTGTTCCGGCTCCTGGGCCGCCGCCGGCGCGGCCTGCCCGAGGCCGTCCGCCTCGAAGCTGACAAGGCCCTGGACCTCAAGGAGGACTGCCTCAGGGTCTTTCACAGGATCCTGGAACAGAGGCTCAGCGGCCGGCGCATCCGCTGCCACGGCGACTACCACCTGGGTCAGGTCCTTTTCACGGGCAAGGACTTCGTCATCATCGACTTCGAGGGCGAGCCGACCCGGTCCATCGGCGAGAGGCGGCTCAAACGCTCACCCCTGCGCGACGTGGCCGGCATGCTCCGCTCCTTCCACTACGCCGCCCACTCGGCCCTCTTCACCCAGCAGGCCCGGGGGGTGGAGCGCCGGTAGGACCTGGACTTCCTGGCCTCCTGGGCCGATTCCTGGCGCCTCTGGATGGGGGCCGCCTTCTTCAGGGACTACCTGGAAGCGGCTTCGCCGGGAGGGCTGCTGCCTGAGAGCGGGCCGGAGATCGAGCTCCTCCTGGAGGTTTTCCTACTGGAGAAGGCCGTCTACGAGCTGGGCTACGAACTGAACAACCGCCCTGACTGGGTCATCATTCCCCTGCGGAGCATTCAGATCCTCATCCAGGCAGCCGGGGAGGGGGCCCAGCCCGGCCCGGACAAGTGACCAGGGAGATATGAATGACCCCGACCGATTCTGGCAAGAGCAAGAGAAAAAAGCCTGCCCCGGCCGGCGGGCCGGTCAGGCACGACTTCAGCCTGCTGAGCCGGGACGACATCTACCTCTTCAACGAGGGCAGCCACTTCCGGCTCTACGACAAGCTGGGCTCCCACTCGGTCAGCCTCGACGGGGTCGAGGGGGCCTACTTCGCCGTCTGGGCGCCCAACGCCAGGCAGGTGGCCGTGGTCGGCGACTTCAACGGCTGGAACAAGACCAGCCATCCCTTGAGGCCCAAGGCCGAGTCGGGCATCTGGGAGGGCTTTGTTCCCGGGGTGGGGCAGGGGGCCCTCTACAAGTACCACATCGCCTCCCGCTACGGCGGCTACAAGGTCGACAAGGCCGACCCCTTCGCCTTCGCCTTCGAGGCCCCGCCGCGGACGGCCTCGCTGGTCTGGGACCTGGACTACCAGTGGCGGGACCGGGACTGGCTGGCTAGCCGGGCCGGCCGCAACCTGGCCGAGGAGCCCCTGGCCATCTACGAGGTCCACCTGGGCTCCTGGCGGCACGTACCCGAGGAGGGGGACCGCCCCCTGACCTACCGCGAGCTGGCCACTAGGCTGGCCGACTACGTCGAGCGGATGGGCTTCAGCCACGTGGAGTTCCTGCCGGTCATGGAGCACCCCTTTTACGGCTCCTGGGGCTACCAGACCGTGGGCTACTTCGCCCCCACCCACCGCTATGGCCAGCCCCAGGACTTCATGTACCTCGTCGACCTGCTCCACCAGCGGGGCATCGGGGTCATCCTGGACTGGGCCCCGGCCCACTTCCCCAGCGACGAGCATGGGCTGGGCTACTTTGACGGGACCCATCTCTTCGAGCACGCCGACCCCAGGAAGGGCTTCCACCCGGACTGGGGCAGCCTGATCTTCAACTACGGCCGCAACGAGGTCCGCAGCTTCCTCTTGAGCGCCGCCATCTTCTGGCTGGACGTCTATCACGCCGACGCCCTCAGGGTGGACGCCGTAGCCTCGATGATCTACCTGGACTATTCCCGCCAGGAAGGCGAGTGGATCCCCAACCAGTACGGCGGCCGGGAGAACCTGGAGGCCATCTCCTTCCTGCGCCGTTTCAACGAGGAGATCTACCGGGACCGGCCCGGGGTCCAGACCATCGCCGAGGAATCGACCTCCTGGCCGATGGTCTCCCGGCCGACCCACCTGGGCGGCCTGGGCTTCGGGATGAAGTGGGACATGGGCTGGATGCACGACACCCTGGACTACATGTCCGCCGACCCGGTCTATCGCAAGTACCGCCACGACCGGCTGACCTTCCGGATGCTCTACGCCTTCACCGAGAACTTCATCCTGCCCCTCTCCCACGACGAGGTGGTCCACGGCAAGGGCTCGCTCCTGGGCAAGATGGCCGGCGACGAGTGGCAGAAATTCGCCAACCTGAGGCTCCTTCTGGCTTACATGTACGCCCAGCCGGGCAAGAAGCTGCTCTTCATGGGCGGGGAACTGGGCCAATGGCGGGAGTGGAACCACGAGGCCAGCCTGGACTGGGACCTCCTGGAGCGGCCGCTGCCGGCCGGCCTGAACCGCTGGGTGGGCGAGCTGAACCGTTTCTACGCCGGCCAGCCGGCCATGCACGTCTTCGACTTCCGGCCCGAGGGCTTCGAGTGGATCGACTGCCAGGACTCCCAGCAGAGCATCCTGAGCCTGATGCGACGGGGGCGGCCCGGCGACGAGACCGCGCTGGTCGTCTGCAACTTCACCCCGCTGCCGCGCCACAATTACCGGGTCGGCGCGCCCTGGGGCGGCTTCTGGCGGGAGGCCCTCAACAGCGACGCCAGAGAGTACGGGGGCAGCGGCCAGGGCAACCTCGGCGGCGTCGAGGCGGCCCCGCTGCCCTTTCACGGCCAGCCCTTCTCCCTCAACCTGACCCTGCCGCCGCTGGGGGCCGTCTTCTTGGTCAGCCGGGGGGAGCCCGGTGAGCTATGAGCCCGGCCTGGGCGCCGTCCGGCTGGGCCGGGGGCGCTGCCGGTTCAGGGTCTGGGCCCCGCGAGCGGATCGGGTCGAGGTCAGGGTTGTCTCGCCCGCGCCCCGGCTGGTCCCCCTGACCAGGGATGAGCGGGGCTATCACGAGGCCGTAATCGAGGGCCTGGCGCCGGGCAGCCTCTACCTCTACCGGCTGGACGGCCGGCTGGAGCGGCCCGACCCGGCCTCCAGGTTCCAGCCCCGAGGGGTCCACGGCCCCTCCCAGGTGGTCGATTCGGCCTTTGACTGGCAAGACGGGGCCTGGGCCGGCCGGCCGCTTAGGGACTACGTCGTCTACGAGCTTCACCTGGGCGCCTTCACCCCGGACGGGACCTGCCAGGCGGCCATCGAACACCTGGACGACCTGGTTGAGCTGGGCGTCACCGCTGTGGAATTGATGCCCGTGGCCCAGTTCCCGGGCCGCCGGAACTGGGGCTACGACGGGGTCTATCCCTTCGCCGTCCAGGACTCCTACGGCGGGCCGGCGGGCCTCAAGGGGCTGGTCGAGGCCTGCCACCGGAAGGGGCTGGCCGCCGTCCTGGACGTGGTCTACAACCACCTGGGCCCGGAGGGCAACTATTTCCAGGACTTCGGCCCTTACTTCAGTGACCGCTACCACACCCCCTGGGGCCGGCCCCTCAACTTCGACGGCCCGGACAGCGACGAGGTCCGCCGCTTCTTCATCGAGAACGCCCTCTACTGGCTGGACGAGTTCCACTTCGACGCCCTGCGCCTGGACGCGGTCCACGCCATCTTTGATTTCTCGGCCCAGCCCTTCCTGGAGGAGCTGGCCGCGGTGGTGGACCGCTGGGCCGCCAACCGGAGCCGGCCGGCCTGGCTGATCGCCGAGAGCGCCCTCAACGACGCCCGGCTGGTCAAGCCCAGGGAGGCGGGCGGCTTGGGCCTCCCGGCCCAGTGGAACGACGACTTCCACCACGCCCTCCACGGCCTCCTGACCGGCGAGCGGACCGGCTACTACGTCGACTTCGGCCGGCTAGAGCACCTGGCCCGGGCCTTTGGGCAGGGCTTCGTCTACTCGGGCCAGTACTCGACCTTCCGGCGGCGGCGCCACGGCAACTCCTCCAGCCAGGTGGACGCCGCTCAGCTGATCGTCTTCAGCCAGAACCACGACCAGATCGGCAACCGCCTCCAGGGCGAGCGCCTGAGCAGCCTGGTCTCCTTCGAGCGGCTCAAGCTGGCCGCGGCCCTGGTCCTGCTCTCGCCCTTTGCGCCCCTCCTGTTCATGGGCGAGGAGTACGGCGAGACCGCGCCCTTCCAGTATTTCATCAGCCACTCCGACCCGGACCTGATCGAGGCGGTCCGCCGGGGCCGGCGGGAAGAGTTCGCCGCCTTTGACTGGCCGGGCCAGCCCCCCGATCCCCAGGATGAGGCCGTCTTTCTGGCGGCCAAGCTGGACCGGTCCCGGCGGCGGGGCCGGGGCCTGGTCCTCTGGGAGTTTTACCGGGAGCTGATCCGGCTCCGCCGGGACCGGCCGGCCCTGGCCAACCTGAGCAAGGAGGACCAGGAGGTCATCGCCTTCGAGAAGGAGGGCTTCCTCCTGGTCCGGCGCTGGGTGGATAATGATGAGGCGGCGGCTTTATATTACTTTAGCCAGGAGGCCGGCCGGATCGAGCTGCCCCTGCCCCGGGGCCGCTGGGGCAAGCTCCTGGACTCCTCCGAGGAGCGCTGGCTGGGCCCGGGCAGCCAGGCCGGCGATACGGTCGAGTCCTCGGGCGCTCTGGCCCTGACCCGGCCCGGCCCCGGGGTTCTGCTCTGGACGCGGGAGAAGGAGATTTCTGAATAATGGAAAGATACATTTGCATCCACGGCCACTTCTACCAGCCCCCCCGGGAGAACGCCTGGCTGGAGGCGATCGAGGTCCAGGACCAGGCCTATCCCTACCACGACTGGAACGAGCGGATCACGGCCGAGTGCTACGCCTTCAACGCCGCCTCGCGCATTCTGGACAAGGAGGGGCGCATCACCCGGATCACCAACAACTACGCCAAGATGAGCTTCAATTTCGGCCCGACCCTGCTGGCCTGGCTGGAGAGGCAGGCCCCGGAGGTCTATCAGAACATTCTCCAGGCGGATAAGGACAGCCGGGAGAAGTTCTCCGGCCACGGCTCGGCCCTGGCCCAGGCCTACAACCACATGATCCTGCCCCTGGCCAACAGCCGGGACAAGCGGACCCAGCTTTACTGGGGCGTCAGGGACTTCGAGTTCCGCTTCGGGCGGAAGCCGGACGGGATGTGGCTCCCGGAGACGGCCGTGGACGTCGAGACCCTGGACATGGCCGCGGAGATGGGACTCGGCTTCACCATCCTGGCCCCCCGCCAGGCCAGTCGGATCAGGGAGCTGCCCGAGGGCAAGTGGCGGGACGTGGTCGACTCGAACATCGACCCCAGCCGGGCCTACCTGATCAATCTGCCCTCGGGCCGGAGGATGAGCCTCTTCTTCTACGACGGGCCCATTTCCCAGGCCGTGGCCTTCGAGCGGCTCCTCAGTGACGGCGAGACCTTTGCCCAACGGCTGGTGAGTGGTTTCAGCGAGAAGCGGGCCTGGCCCCAGATGGTCCACATCGCCACCGACGGCGAGACCTACGGCCACCACCACCGCTTCGGCGACATGGCCCTGGCCTACGCCCTGGACTACGTCGAGTCCCAGGGGCTGGCCCGGCTGACCAACTACGCCGAGTTCCTGGAGGCCCACCCGCCCGGCCACGAGGTCGAGATCAAGGAGAACACCTCCTGGAGCTGCATCCACGGCATCGAGCGCTGGCGGGCCGACTGCGGCTGCCACTCCGGGCTCCACCCCCAGTGGAACCAGGCCTGGCGCCAGCCCCTCCGCGAGGCCCTGGACTGGCTCCGCGACGCCCTGGCCCCGGTCTTCGAGGCCCAGGCCGCCCGCTTGGTCAAGGACCCCTGGGCCGCCCGCGACGAATACATCGACCTCATCCTCGACCGCTCCCAGGAGAGCCTGGAGCGCTTCCTCGAAACCCATGCCTCGCGCAAACTGGACGAGGCCGAGACGGTCAGCCTGCTCCAGCTCCTCGAGCTCCAGCGCCACGCCATGCTCATGTACACCAGCTGCGGCTGGTTTTTCGACGACATCTCGGGCATCGAGACGGTCCAGATCCTCCAGTACGCCGGCCGGGCGGTTCAGATCGCCCGGGAGGCCTTCGGCGCGGACCTGGAGCCAGAGTTCCTGGAGCGGCTGGAGAAGGCCAGGAGCAACGTCCCCGAGTTCCGCGACGGCCGGCGCGTCTACGAGGGCTGGATCAGGCCGGCCATGGTCCACCTGGACAAGGTCGGGGCCCACTACGCGGTCAGCTCCCTCTTCGCCGACTACGAAGAGGCGGCCGAGGTCTACTGCTACCGGGCCGAGAAGGAGGAGTACCACCTCATGGAGGCCGGCCGGGCCAGGCTGGCCCTGGGCCGGGCCAGGATCTCCTCGGAGATCACCCGGGAGGCGGCGACCAAGTGCTTCGGGGTCCTCCACTTCGGCGACCACAACCTCAACTGCGGGGTGAGGGACTATCACGCCGAAGACACCTACCAGGCCATGATCCAGGAGCTGTCCGAGGCCTTTGGTCGGGCCGACTTTCCGGCCACCCTGAGGCTCCTGGACAAGCACTTCGGCGCCTCGCCCTTCTCGCTCAAGTCGCTCTTCCGCGACGAACAGAGGAAGATTCTCAGCCAGATCCTCGAGGCCACGGTGAGCGACGCCGAGTCGGTCTACCGCCGGCTCTACCAGTACCACGCCCCCCTGATGCGCTTCCTCAAGGACCTGGGCACACCGGCGCCCAAGGCCCTGGCCGGGGCGGCCGAGCTGGTCATGAACGCCAGCCTGCGCCAGTTCTTCGAGTCCGAGGAGCTCAACCCCGAGACCGTGGCCACCTACCTGGAGGAGGCGGCCGGGGAGGGAATACAGCTGGACACCGACACCCTGGAGTTCGCCCTGCGGCAAAGGCTGGAGAGCCTGGCCGCGCAGCTCTCGGTCGAGCCGACCGAACTGGCCGTGGTCCAGCAGATAATGGCCGGCCTGGCCATCGTCGCCCTGCTGCCATTTAAGGTCAACCTCTGGAAATTGCAGAACATCTGCTACCATATCCTTCAGACCCTCCACCCCCAGTTGAGCCAGAAGGCCGGCCAGGGTGACGAGGAGGCCCGGGAGTGGGTCGCCCACTTTAACCAACTGGCCGAGAAGCTCTCGGTCCGCCTGGGCTAGGTGGTCCGGCCTGGCCCATGCGCGTTCCCAAGGCCACCTACCGCCTCCAGTTCGGCCCCGGCTTCGGCTTCCGGGAAGCCCGTCAGGTGATCCCCTACCTGGCCGAGCTGGGCGTCTCCGAGGTCTATGCCTCGCCGGTCTTCGAGGCCAGGCCGGGCAGCGGCCACGGCTACGACGTCATTGACCCCAATGAGTTGAACCCAGAACTGGGGACCCGGGCCGACTTCGAGGCCCTGGGCCGGGCGGTGAGCCAGGCGGGCCTGGGCTGGATCCAGGACATCGTGCCCAACCACATGGCCTTTGACGGCGGCAACTTAAGGCTGATGGACGTTCTGGAGCTGGGCCAAGCCTCGCCCTGGGCCTCTTTCTTCGACATCGACTGGGACCATCCGGGCCGGGGTCTTCGGGGCAGGCTCCTGGCCCCCTTCCTGGGCCGGCCCTTTCGGGACTGCCTGGCCGCCGGCGAGATCAGGCTGGTTTTCGAGGAGCAGGGTTTCCGGGTCAGGTACTTTGACCTGGTCCTGCCCCTGAGGCCGGAGTCCTGGGCCGAACTCCTCTCTCCCGGCCCGCCCGACCTGGCGGCCGGCCGGCCGGCCCTGGCCGAGCTGGAGGAGATTCTGGCCGGGCTCGGATCCTTGGGCTCGCTCGAGGACCCCGCGACCCTGAGGGAGCGCGCCGCCGGGCTCAAGAGCCGGCTCGTCAGGCTCTGTGAGCGCGACCCGGCCGTCCGGAACTGGTTCGACCGACGCCTGGAACGGATCAATACCGGGCAGGATCAATCGGGCGGCCGGGACGAGCTTGAACGGATCCTCTCGACCCAGCACTATCGCCTGGCCTTCTGGCGGAGGGCCGGCCGGGAGATCAACTACCGGCGCTTCTTCGACGTCAACGAACTGATCTGCCTCAGGCAGGAGGGCCAGGAGGTCTTTGAGGAGACCCACCGGCTGCTGGCCGAGCTCATCGCCGCCGGCTGGGTAACCGGCCTGCGGGTGGACCACGTGGACGGGCTTCTGGACCCGGCCGGCTACCTCAACCGCCTGAGGGGCCTGGCCCAGGACTGCTGGCTGGCCGTGGAGAAGATCCTGGACCCGGCTGAAACCCTGCCGGCCGACTGGCCGGTCCAGGGCACCACCGGCTACGACTTTCTGAACCAACTGAGCCAGGTCTTCTGCCAGCGGGACAGCGAGGCGGCCTTTGATCGGGTCTACGCCGGCTTCACCGGTTGCGGCTGGGACCTGGCGGAGCTGGTCAGCGGCAGCAAGAAGCTCATCATCGCCACGGCCATGGCCGGGGAGGCCGACAACCTGACCCGGCTGTTCCTGGAGGCCCTGGCCAGGCACTGGCCGGAGAGGGGCAGCTCCCCGGACCGCCTGGGGCCGGCCCTGGTCGAGCTGGCCGCGGCCTGGCCGGTCTACCGGACCTACGTCGGCCCCGGGGGCCCCAGCGCCCAGGACCGGGCCTATGTCAACCGGGCCGGGCAGGGAGCCCGGCGGCGGCCTGACCTGGCCCCGGAGATCGAGACCCTGGAGCAAATCCTGCTTCTGGAGGCGCCTGGGCGGCCCGAGGCCTGGCTTGAGGCGGGGTTGAGGTTCCAGCAGTTCACCGGGCCCCTCATGGCCAAGGGCTTCGAGGACACGACCCTCTACGTCTACAACCGGCTCCTGGCCCTCAATGTGGTCGGCGGCGATCCGGGCCAGTTCGGTTCGAGCCTGGCCGAGTTTCACCGCTTCAACCAGGAGCGCCTGGCCGCCTGGCCCCACTCCCTCAGCGCGACCGCGACTCACGACGCCAAGCGGGGCGAGGATTCCCGGGCCAGGCTCGGCCTGCTCTCGGAAATGCCCCAGGAGTGGGGGCAACGGCTGGTAAAGTGGGCCGGGCTCAACCAGGGCCTCAAGAGGACGGTCCGCGGCAAGCTGGCCCCGGACGCCAACGAGGAGTATTTCATCTACCAGACCCTCCTGGGCGCCTGGTCCTTCGAGGTCCATGACTCCCTGACCGGCCGGATCCAGGACTACCTGGTCAAGGCCCTCCGGGAGGCCAAGGTCAACTCCTCCTGGCAGGAACCCGACCTAGACTACGAGGCCGCCTGCCTGGAGTTCGTCCGGGGGCTCCTGACCGACCCGCCCGGGAACAGCTTTCTGGAGGATTTTAAAACATTTCAGTCAAAAATATCTTATAATGGTATATTCAACTCTTTGTCTCAGACATTGCTTAAAATAGTCTGCCCGGGCGTGCCCGACTTCTACCAGGGCACGGAGCTGTGGGATCTGAGCCTGGTCGACCCGGACAACCGGCGGCCGGTGGACTTCGAGGTCAGGAGAGAGCTCCTGGCCCAGATGAAGGCCCGGGCCGAGAAGGATCCGGCCGGCCTCCTGGCCGAGCTGCTGGCCGCCAAGCAGGACGGCCGGATCAAGCTCTGGCTCATCCACCGGGCCTTGCAGGCCCGCCGGCTCCGGCCGGACCTGTTCAGCCGGGGAGCCTACCGACCGATCCGGGTCGAGGGCGGCCTGGCCGGGCACGTCATCGCCCTGGCCCGGAGCGGCCGCGACTGGGCCGTGGCCGCGGCTCCGCGCTTCCTAACCGGCCTGCTCGAGCCCGGGGCCGATCCCTGCGGCTCGGGAGTTTGGGGAGAGACCCGGCTCTGCCTCCCCGAGGACGCGCCGGGCGACTGGCGGGACGTCATCACCGGGCGGCGCCTCAGGACCAGGGGCCGGCTCCTCCTCGGCGAGGCCCTGGAATCCTTCCCTGTTTGCCTGCTCCTGAGCGAGGAGGGTTCGTGAAAAGACGGGCCAGCGGCGTCCTGCTTCACCTGACCTGCCTGCCCTCGGGCCTGGGGATCGGCGACCTGGGGCCGGCGGCCCGGCGGTTCGTGGACCTCCTGGCCGAGGCGGGGCAGGGCTACTGGCAGATCCTGCCCCTCAACCTGACCTCGCCGGACCGGGGCAACTCGCCCTACGAGAGCCGCTCCGCCTTTGCCGGCAACCCGCTCCTCATCAGCCCGGAGTTACTGATCAGGGACGGCCTCCTGACCCCGGCCGATCTGGCATCGAGACCTGAGCCGCCCTCCGGCCGGGTGGACTACGTTGCCCTGGCCGCCTCCCGGGACGAGCTCCTGGAGCGGGCCTTTCAGCGGTTCAAGGCCGGAGCGGACCGGGCCGGCTTCGAGGAGTTCTGCGCCGCCCAGGCCGGCTGGCTGAACGACTTCGCCCTCTTCTCGGCCCTGAAGCCGGCCCTGGCCGGCCTGACCTGGGCCGACTGGCCCCGGGATTTGCGGGACAGGGACGAGAAATCCCTGGCCCGGGCCGGGCGGGATCATCGGGAAGCCATTGAGGGCCATAAGTTCCGGCAGCACCTCTTCTTCAGGCAGTGGCGGGCCCTGAAGGCCTACGCCAACCAGAAGGGCCTTGACCTGATCGGCGATCTGCCCATCTACGTCACCCACGACAGCGCCGACGTCTGGGCCAATCCAGGCCTGTTCAAGCTCGACCGGGCCAAGAGGCCCAGGGTCGTGGCCGGGGTGCCGCCGGACTACTTCAGCCGGACCGGCCAGCTCTGGGGCAACCCGGTCTATGACTGGCCGGCGCTTAAGATAAGGGGCTTTGACTGGTGGCTGGAGCGCCTGGCCCACAACCTGGACCGGGTCGACTGGCTCAGGCTCGACCACTTCCGGGGCCTGGTGGCCTACTGGGAGGTGCCGACCCGCCGCAGAACGGCCGCCAGGGGGAAATGGGTCGAAGCCCCGGGCCGGGAGCTTCTGGACGCAGTCGTCAGGAGGTTCCCCCACCGTCCCTTCATCGCCGAGGATCTGGGGATCATCACCGCCGACGTGGAGGAGGTCCGCCGCCAGTTCGACCTGCCGGGCATGCGGGTCCTCCTCTTCGGCTTCGGCCCTGACTCGGATTCCAGTCCCCACGCGCCGGGCAACCTGGTCCCCGACTGCGTCGTCTACACCGGGACCCACGACAACAATACGGTCCGGGGCTGGTTCGAGGACGAGGCCGGCCCGGCCGAGAAGGAACTTCTTTTCGACTGCCTCGGTCGCCGGGTGACGGCCGAAGAGATCTCCTGGGAAATGGTCCGCCTGGCCCTGACCTCGGCGGCCGACACGGTCATCCTGCCGGTCCAGGACCTCCTGGGCCTGGACGGCCGGGCCAGGCTGAACCGCCCGGCCACCAAGCAAGGCAACTGGGCCTGGCGCCTGAGGCCCGAAGAACTGGCCGCCTTTCCGGTCAGGAGGCTCCGGGACCTGACCGAGCTCTCCGGCCGGGCCCGGCCGGAGAGCTGAGTCCGGCTCAGGCCAGGGCTTACCTTCTTCTCTCCGCGACCAGCCGCTCGTAGAAAGCCCTGGTCCGGTGGGCCACCCCGGTCCAGCTGAACCGCTCCTCGACCCGGCGGCGGCCGGCTTGGCCCATGGCCCGCCCCAGTTCCGGGTCGGCCAAAAGTTCGTTGATCGCCCCGGCCAGGTCCCGGGCGAAGCGCTCCGGGTCCCTGGGTTCGGGATCATCCGGGCCCCGGGCCTCCAGGGGGATAAGCCGGCCGGTCAGGCCCTCGACCACCACCTCCGGGATGCCGCCCACGGCCGAGGCGACCACCGGCGCCCCGCAGGCCATGGCCTCCAGGTTGGTGATGCCGAAAGGCTCGTAGATCGAGGGGCAGACAAAGACCGCAGCCTGACTGTACAGGGCGACGAGGTCATCAAGTGGAACGGTCTCCTGGGCCCAGATCACCTCGGCCCCCCCGGCCCTGGCCCGTTCCACCTGGCCGGCCAGCTCGGCCCTGAGCCGGTCCGTGTCCGGGCTGCTGGCGCAGACCACGGCCTGGACGCCGGGGGAGAGATGCCGGATCGCGTTGAGGAAATGGCCGATGCCCTTCTGGCGGGTCAGGCGGGCGACCAGGAGAACGTAAGGTCGCCCGGCCTCGATCCCGTAGGCGGCCAGAATCCTGGGGTCCGGGTTGGGCCGGAAGCGGCCGTCGATGCCGTTGGGGATGACCTCGATCCTCTCCGGGGCCAGGCCGTAGAGCCGGCGGACGCTCTCCTTCATGGTCGGTGAGACGGCGATGACGCCGTCGGCGTTCTGGTAGGCCGTCTTCTCCAGCCAGCTCGAGGCGGCGTAGGCCGCGCCGAGCTGCTCCCGCTTCCAGGGCCGCTCCGGCTCCAAGGAGTGGGTGGTCAGGACCAGAGGCGCGTCCAGCATCTGCCTGAGGAGGGCGCCGGCCAGGTGGGTGTACCAGGTGTGGCAGTGGATGACGTCGGCGTCTTGGAGGACGCCGAGCATGGACGCGTTGCGCCAGAGGGCGTCCACCAGGCCGGCGTGGCGAGGGTCGCGGACCGGCGGCGACCCGGCCGGGTTAAGGCCCAGGACGGTCAGGTTGCCCTGCTGCTCATTCTGCTCGCCGAAGCAGAGGACCGTGATCTGGTCCTGGCCGGCGCCCAGCTCGGCCAGCTCCCGGCTGAGCTGGGTGACATGGACCCCGGCGCCGCCGTAGAGGTGGGGTGGATATTCCTTGGTCAGAATGACTATTTTCACACTTCCTCCGCTAGTGATCGAGCCCCGCCAGCCACTCCGAATCCGCCGCCGTCGCCGCTGTAGAAAAACATTCCCTTATCCGGTTATTTACCCTATAATAAATACCTGGGTTGACCAGTGGGAAAAAGAAACATGCTCTTTAACAAAAGGCACTTCCGTCGCCCGGCCCTGATCGGGTTTCTGACCCTCAGCCTCTTTGTTCCATTGGTCGGCCCGGCCGAGGGCGCCGAAGCTCCCGGGCCGTTGGATCCGCGCCTGGCCACCATCGGCCCCCGGTTCAACTTCAAGATCATGCTCTCCTACTTCCAGAACGGCCGGGTGAGACAGTTTTCATCGGGCCGCCTGGACATCACCGTGAACGGGGCCGCCTACGGCACCTTCCAGGTGACCGCCGGCGGCCGGCTCAATTTCCACATGCCCACCGCCAGCACTTCCATCTGGACCCTGACCCTGCCCGGAACCTACGCCCGCCACTTCATCGGCCGGGTCCAGAACGGCATCCTGAGAGTCCACAACGACGATCGGGACGCCAGGCAGGTGAGTTACTTCGTCAACGAGGACGGCGGCTTTGCCCTGGAATACTATCAGGACCGCCTCTACATCTGCAACCAGGGCCAGGCCGGCGGCCCGATCCTAGGCCGCCTCAAGAGAGGCCAGATCCTGCCCGGAGTCAGGCTGGCCCAGTTCGGAGGAGATCCGGCGGGTGGAAACCAGGGCGGCGGCCAGGAGGATCCGAACCCCGGCTTGCCCCCGGCCCGGCCGCCGGGCGGGCCCGAGGACGATTTCGGCGGCGTCTTCAGCCCGGACGACATCGTCGCCGGGGTGGTCAACAACGTCCAGGACCTGCCCGCCTCGGCGGTCATCTCCGCCGAGTTCAACGCGGCCAGGAGCGGCGGGGCGACCTATCTGGACAACCGCGTTCTGCCCTATTCCTGGGCTTCCAGCATCAACCAGTCCGCCGCCGCCATCAGCGGCCAGACCGCCCAGGTGCCGGGCCTGGTCTTTCAGTGGGTCTACGCCGGCAACACGGCCACGCGCTGGCAGCTGGCCATGCCGGGTACGAGAAACGCCACCCAGCTCCTCTGGCGGACTCTCCTGGGCCGGAACGAGACCAACGCCACGCTCCTGGTCCTGCTCAGGCGCTTCTCTGCCCAGTTCCTGAGAGGCCTCCGGCCCGGGCGGAACGTCCTGAGATACTGGCTTGAGGACGCCCAGGGCCGCCGGTCCAACGTCCGCCGCGAGGTGGTCACCATCCGCTAGATCAACCGTTCCCCCGGCCCCTAATGGATGAGAGGCATGTAGCCGAAGTACTTGGGGACGGCCATGATCAGGCCTTCCCGGTAGGTCCGGTGGCGGTCACGGCCGGGTCAATGGTCCCCGCCTCCAGGCCTCGAGCAGCTCGCGCTCTCCCTTGCCCAGTTGGCCGGCGGCGAAGACCTTGACCACGACCTCGCCCTGGGTCGCTTCCTTATATCAGGCGGGCGAACTCCCGGGCGCCTAGGTTGTAAGCGTGTTGAGGCGGCGCGACCGAGGCCAGCTTGAGGGTCAGCTTGGCCTGGCTGGGCGGAGCGGTGAGCAGGGAAAACGCCTGGACCAGAAACGGAACGGCAAAAGCAATGCGTTTCATTACCTTACCTCCGTTTCAGGCTCGGTGTTTTATACTGAGCGAGCCATCTCGCCGCTGCCTCGCCTCAACTAGGCCGGGCTCAAGCCTTGAGCGCGGCCTTGAGCTTGTCCAGTTCGCCCTCGATCATCTTGTAGGTGTGCTTGTCCTCCGGGAAGCGGCCGGCGTGAACGTCCTCGACGTAGGCCTGGAAGACTTTCACGGTCTCATCGCCCAGGTTGGCGTATCTCTTGACGAACTTGGGCGTGAAGGCCTGGAAGATGCCCAGGATGTCGCTGCAGATCATCACCTGGCCGTCGCAGTCGCCGGCCCCGATGCCGTAGACCGGGACGGGCAGCTCCTGGGTGATGATCCTGGTCACCTCCGGGGGCACGGCCTCGATCAGGACGGCGAAGGCCCCGGCCTCATAGACGGCCCGGGCGTCCTCGATGACGGCCTTGGCCGCCTCGGCGGTCCGGCCCTGGGCCTTGAAGCCGCCCAAGGCGCCCGAGCTCTGGGGGGTCAGGCCGATGTGGGCCATGACCACCATGCCGCAGTCGACGATGGCCCGAATGATGTGGGCCACCCGGACGCCCCCTTCGAGCTTGATCGCGTCGACGTGGCATTCCTTGTAGAAGCGCCCCGCGTTTCTGATCGAGTCCGCGACGCTGATGTGATAGGACATGAAGGGCATGTCGCCGATGAGAAAGGTGTTGGGCGCGCCGCGGCGGACCGCTTCGGTGTGAAGGATGCACTGGTCCATGGTCACGGGCACCGTGCCGTCGTAGCCGTAGACGTTCATCCCCAGGCTGTCGCCGACCAGAAGCATGTCCATCTCCGCCTTTTCGGCGAAATAGGCGGTGTAATAGTCGTAGGCCGTCACCCAGGCGGCCCGCTGTCCCTTATCCTTCATCTGCTGCAGGTCCAGCCGGGTCAGTTTCTTTTTCATGTCGCAGTCCTCCGTTCGTCTATATTTTATGAAGTTTGGCGCCGCTGGCTCAGGGGTTTGGACCGCTCGCCGGCCCCGGCGCATTCTACCCCAGGTCAGGGCTGCAAAACCAGCCCCCGGGCGAGACGTCCCGTCCGGGGGCGATCAGCCTGGCCGCCGTCCGGCCGGGGAGGGCCGTCGGCGGCGGCTCACCGGCGCAGGTAGTGGTCCTGCCAGGTCTCGATCAGGGCCGTCAGGGCGAAATTGATCGGCGTCTCCAGGCCCAGCTCCCGGCCCAGCCTGACCACGGCCCCGTTGATGGTCGATATCTCGGTCTCTCGCCTGGCGTCGACGTCCTGACCCATGGAGGCCCGGGCCTGCCCCACCGTCTCGGCCACCCACCAGCAGTGCTCGACGGCGTCGTCCTCCACGGCTACGCCTAAGCGCCTGGCCACGGCCATGCCTTCCTCCACGGCCCGGCGCGAGAGCTCCTTGGTGATCTCCAGGTCAAGAAGCTGGCCGTTGCGGATGTGGGTCAGGGCGCCGATGGCGTTGATGCCCAGGTTGACCAGGAGCTTCTTCCAGACCAGGGCCTTGACGTCTTCCTTGATCTCGGTCTCGATGCCGCCCCTGGTCAGGGTTTCGGCCACGGCCTTGACCTGGGCCAGGTCGCAGCCGGCCCAAGGCCCGATGACCGTCGGGCCCGCGCCGGCGTTGCGGAGCGAGCCGGGGCCTAAGATGGTCGAGCCCCAGGAGGTGGTGCCGGTGATGACCCTCTCCGGGGCGATGGTCTCGGCCAGGATGTCGGCGTTGCCCAGGCCGTTCTGGAGGGTCAGGGCCACGCCCCCCGGGGCCATGACCTCGGCCGCCGCCTTGGCCGCCTCAGCCGTCTGGGGACCTTTGACAAAGACGATGACCAGGTCGGCCGGCCGGGTCTGGCGAAAGTCGGTGTGTATATCCAGCCTGACGCGCTTGGTCCGGCCCTGGTGTTCTATCAGGAGGCCCTTGTCCCTGATCGCCTGGACGTGCTCGACCCAGATGTCGACCAGTTGGACGTCCAGTCCGGCTTCGGTCATGACCGAACCGAAGAGACCGCCCATGGCGCCGGCACCGATGAAAGTCACTTTCATTCAGCCGCCCTCCTTTCAAGCCCGAGCCCGGCCCGGGCCTGCCGGAAATGAGACGTCCCTCACGCCGCCGCAGTCAAGCCTATCAGAAAAAAGTGCCCGGGAAAACGATCTAGATAAACCGGGCGGGCCGGGGCCTCGATTTCTTGGCAGCTGGCCCAGCCAGGCTTCTTGACTTTGTCCGGCCGAATCTGTTTCTCTATGGGTGTAACTTAACCTTGCTCGGGGGGTCTCAGATGAGCCGCAGCCAGTATTTCGTAGCCCTGGTGGCCCTAATACTTGCCGGGCTGACCGGAGGAGCGTTGTCGGGCCGGCTCTTGCAAAGTCCAGCTCAAGCCAAAGGGGCCGGCGGGGAGAAGGTCGTCCGCACCCAGAGCCTGGAGATCGTGGATCAGAAAGGCAAGGCGAGAATCACCCTCCAGGTCAACCCGGGCGACCTGCCCAGCCTGGACCTGCTTGACGAATCCCAGAGGCCCCTCCTGCGGCTGTCCCTGGGCAGCGAGGGCCAGCCTTTCCTGAGCCTGCACGCCAGACAGGAATCCAAGGGGCTCTGGTACCTGGGCATCGGGCCGGGCGGCTCCCCGGCCATGACCATCAAGGACGGCTTGGGCCGGCTCCGCTTCCTGGCCACTCTGGACAAGGACGAGGTGGCCGCCTTCCTGCCGCCGGACAAGGCGGCCCAGCCGCCGCCCGAGGGCGCCCTGGTCCTGTTCGACAACAAGGGCAAGGTCCTCTGGCTGGCGCCCTGGCCCTGAACCGGGGCCGGGCGGCCGGAGACGGATGGCTGGGGTTCAATCAGGCCGGCCGCTGGGGAAGGCGAGCGGCCAGCCGATGGCGCCGGGTCGAGGACTGGATCAGCCAGACCGCGGCCGCGGCGGTAAGGCAGGCTATTTCCAGGCCCAGCGCGGCCGGCCAGAGCCAGGCCACGTACATGTTGTAAAAAGATTCCAGGAAGGCGAAGCGGACATCCGGCCCGAAGTCGCCCAGAAAGGGCCAGAGCAAGACCTTGCCGGCCACGAAATCCCCGGCCAGATGAGCCAGCCACATGACCAGCCCCGGCCAGAGGCGCCGCCGGTCCAGGCCCAGGACCGGCCAGGCGAGCCAGGCCAGCCCGGCCAGACCGATGAAGACGAGCAGGGAGTGACCGTAGGCCCGGCCCGGGGTGGCCAGAAGAACATTGAGCGTCTTGTCCAGGAGGTCTGGGCCGTAGGCGGCCACGACCAGCCAGGCCAGGCCCTCGGTTCTGAAGATGGTCCGCCTGGCCAGGCTGGCGCAGGCCCAATGACCCAGGATCATGGTCTTCTTTTTACGCCCCCGGCCGGACGCTGGCAAGCCGTTTATCCCGGACCTCCGCCCCGGCCGGGCCGAAGCGGCCGTCTTCCCGCCGCCGCCCGAAGGCGTCTGTTCTGTCCGAAGACAAGGGCAAAGTCCTCTGGCTGGCCCCCTGGCTCTGAAAGCGGCCAAGCCGCGGGCTAGAGAAAGGAAAAGAAAATCATCGACTCGTGTCGGAACCGGGTTGGGCTCAAGGCGCGGTCTGTTGGGGCCGGGCCAGCAGGGAGCGCAGGGAGGCCATCTCCGAGCGACTGAATTCGCCCAGGGCGGCGAAGGCCAGGGCGGCCAGCGCCGTCAAAGATAAGAGTTTGAAGACCACCTGAAGCCCGGGGGCCGTCCACCAGGCGGCCGCGCCAAGGCAGATAATCGAGACCAATAGACTGCGCCAGACGGTCCCGCCGGGCGGCAGCACCTTCCACAGCCTGAACAGGGCCCAGACGGCCAGGGACGCACCGAAACAGGCCACCCCGGTGGTGACCAGGGCCGCGCCCAGGGAACCGAGGGCTGGAATAAGAACGATATAACCCGGCAGAGCCAGGGCGAGCATCAAGCCGCTTATCTTTAGAAGAAACCTGTCCTCTCCCGCGGCGGCCAGCATGGCCGTGGCCATCCAGTAGAGATAGAGGGCCAACCCGGCAAAGATGAGCAGCCTGAGCGGCGTGGCCGCCGGGCCGTAGCCTGTTCCGAAGAGGAAACTGACGATCTCCTCGGCCGCGCCAGCGATCAGGGCGGAAAGAGGCAGGAGCCAGAAGAAGGTTCGCAAGGCGTTGCGGCATATTCTCCTGGTCGCCTCCAGGTCTCCATCCCCCAGCGTCCGGGTCAGGGTCGAGAGCAGAACCGGGGAGATCCCGGCGCTCAGGAGTAAGGGCAAGCTGGCCAGGTTCTGGGCCGCGCCGTAAAGCCCGGTCTGAGCCGCGGTGCCGCCCAAAGCCTTCAAACCGGCCAGGTCCAACCGGTCGAACAGGCGCATGCCCAGGCCGGCCAGGGAAAGACGGCGGGCCTGTTTAAGGAAAGCGCCGATGGTGATGATCGTCGGGCCGAAAAGCGGGGGACGAACAAAGTAGCGAGCGGCCAGGAACTCGAGCCCTGAAGCGCCGATGTGGCCCAGGATGGCCCCGGGCAGGGACAGGCCGGCTTCCACCAGGGCCACGATGAGGACGAACCGGCCGCTCCAGCGAAAGATGCTCACCGCGGCCCGATGGCCGTAGAGGCCGCGGCCGACCAGAACCGAGCGGTGGGCCAAGGCCAGAGAAGACAGAGGCAGATCCAGGGAGAGGAGCTTGAGGCAGAGAGCCAGGGCTTGTTCTTTGAACAGGCTGGCCAGAGGCTCGGCCAGGGCGAAAAGGAGAAGTCCGGACAAGAAACCGGCGGCCAGGAGGAGGCGGAGAACGGTCGTGCCCGCCGGCCTCCAGTCTTGACTCTCGGCCACCAGCCGGACCGCGACCCGATGGAAGATGGAATTGAGGGCCAGTTCCATCCAGATCACCACGGCCAGGGCCAGGGCGTAAAGGCCGAAGCCGGCCGGCCCCAGCCTGCGGGTGAGAAAGATGGTCGTCAGAAGGGCCGAAGGCAGGATCAAGGCCTCGGCCAGGGTGACCTTGACCGAACCGGAGAGGGCCTGCCGGCCGGGGCTCGCGTCCGCGGCCGACATCACCTCCCGGAGACCCCGCTCGTCGAGTCAGGGAGGTTCACGGCGACTTCACCCGGTTCCAAACACCGTTCCCGGGGTTTTAATTCCGCCCGTCGAGAGGGTCTGCAATTTAAACAGGAAACCGTCATTACTCGATCACTTTTGAATCGCTGCCGGAGGCATGGACCAATTTTCGAGGGCCTGGCGATCGGCCTCGGTGATGTACTTCTCCCGCCCGAATTCGAACTTGGCCAGTCTGGCCGCGGCTCGACCCGGACCGAAAGAAAAGCCGACCGCCTCTCCCGCGGCGCTGGCCAGGAGAGCCAGGATCGTCGAAGGCAGCATCCGGACCAGCCGGCCCCGCTCCAGGTTCGACCTCCTGACGTGTCTGGCCGTGCGGACCAGGCGGACCAGGGGTATCAGGGGCGAGCCCAGGATGTAAAGCAGCTTCCGCGCTAGGCTCCAGGAACGGGCACGGTTGCCGCCGGTGGTTCGACCGAAGAGGAACTGCTCTTCCATGAGGGCGCCCAGAAAGGCAATGTGCAAATGGTAGGTAATGGCCGCCGGTTCGAAGTAGAGCTGGTACCCCTTGGCTCTCAGCTCCCAGTGCATGACTGGCTGGGCGTTGAGAAGCGGGCCCAGCTCCGGGCCGAAAGCCAGAATCAGGTCCTTCTTGTAGCTGGACTTGTTACCGGGCAGATCATCAATCAGACCGGCCTCACGGGGCTCCAGCCACACCGAGTACGGGAGGACGTACCCCGTCCAGCTCACGCTGGTCAAGGGGTTGGCGTTCCTGACCACCGGCCCCACCCCGGCGTAGGGTCCCTGGTGGGCCTTGATCATGGCCTCGGCGTAGCCGGGGTCGACATAGGTGTGCTCCTCCAGGAGAGCCACCACCGGCGCGCTGGCCGCTCGAACCGCTTCGGCCTGGGACTCGCCGTGGGCCCGGCCGGTCCCAACCTCGACCACCTGGCAGCCAAAGAGGCCTTCCAGGGCGCTCTGGTCCAGGCCCAGGTTCTCCTTGGACGGGGCGGCGATAACCAGTTCCACCTTGCCGGCCACGGTCTGCCGCCTCAGGTATCCGACCGCCCTTTGAAGCAGCTGGAAGTTCGAGTCGGTGGAGAGGATGACCGAAATCTCCGGGCGCTCGGCCGCAGGCATGGTTTTTTCCTCCCGTAACATGGTGCCCAGGCGTCGCACCGTCATTCTGTTTCGCCGGGCTCAGGATAGCCTGAAGAATGAATCGCCGCCAAGCAGTCCCTCAGCCCCGCCCAGGCGGGGAAGCTCCTTGAATCAAATTTTCTATTTTTCAAGTTAAGTCCGGCACCCAACGCCCTCTTTGGCTGAAGCGACTCAACTCGTGAACCGATTGGGAACAGGGGAGCCGGCATAACCTTGGCTCTCCGGGGGACTCTGGTTAATCAGCGGCGACTGACCGGCTTCGGGACGGCGAGAGTAGCCGCGCAAATAACCATCGGCCTCGCCCAGACACCAGCAAAAAACACCCAGGAAAACCAGGGGGAACGCCTTCAGGAAGTGTCGGAGATAGATCCGGTTCTTGAGGTTCTGCTTCGTCCTGACCGAAAACACTTTTAAAGCGAGCAGGGGAAAAAACAGGCTGTAGAGAAGCCTCTTCAGTCTCGGAAAAGCCTGGCTCTGGCATCTCATTCCGGCAAAGTCGCGGCCGTGCTCGAACTCGTGCCTCAGGAAGCCGGCCAACTCCTCCCTGTTGTGATGATAGACGATCAAAGAGGGCTCAAAACGAATTCTGAGCCCGTCTCTTTGAAGCCGCCAGTGCAGTTCGGTGTCCGAGCCATAAGTGCCGGCGATGAAGGGCCCGTAATGGTCCAGCACCTCCCTCTTGTAGCTGACGTTGGCTCCGGGAACGTCGATCATCCAGGTGGCCTCGCCGCCGGGCATCCACTGGCTGAATTCGCAGAAATAGGCCGCCCAGCCGATCCAGCTTTGGGGATTACCGTTGGCAATGGCTCCTCCGACGACCTGATAACCAGCCCGATGAGCCAGGGTGGTCCTCTCCACCCAGTCGGGGGCGGCCCGGCAATCGGCGTCCACTTGGGCGATAATGTCTCCCCCGGCAACGGAAAGGCCGAAGTTGCGAGCGTCGCCGCAGAATTTTCTTTCCTCGAAGTGGTACACACTCACCTCGGGATACTCGCTGGCGACCAGCTCAGCGGTTCCGTCCCGCGAGCTGTCAACGAGGATGACCTTGAAGGCTCCCGCGGCTCTCTGGCGCCTGAGGCTGTCCAGGCATTCTCGGACCGTCTCACGGGCGTTGAAAGATGGCACTATGACTGAGATCATGGCATTCTTTCAGGAAGACAAGCAGCACTCCATGCGGCTTTGCTTCAGGTTGTCGAAACATCGGAAGGGTCGAAGAAGAGGGGGTCTCTAATGATCTCTCGGCCGCAGTCTCCGCCCTGAAAGGCGTAACTGCAATTCCCGCAGAGGGGCATGTCCTCCCAATTGCGTCGGAATGCCCGGCGAAAACGCTGAAAATTCTCACCGTACCATATTGACCTGAAGCTCGTGGTCTTCAGGTCTCCCATGGGGTGATCGCCGTTGTAGTCGAAGTAGCAAGAGCAGACCGTGCCGTCCCAGTGAATGGCCGGGTTGTTCCAGGGGCTTCGACAGGGGTTGTCCTTCAGCCTCACGGGCAGGTTGGAATCGTCGGCGGCATAGGCGAAACGCCGGTAGCGGGTCTGGCGGGGGAGCATTTCGATGTTGTCCTGGTCCGGGTTCTGGCCGCGGTTGAGGACGGGGTTGAGCGTTCTCAAGGTCAAGGCGTCCGCCCCCAAGGACCGGGCGAAGTCCTTAAGTTGGGGTATCTCATGCTCGTTGTGCCTCATGACGATGAAGCGGAAGTTGATCAACGGCGTCGGCGAGCCCAGGATCCGCTTCTTCTCGACCACCTTCCTGATGCCCTCAAGAACCAGTTCCAGGTTCCCGTCCTGGCGGTAGCGCTGGTAAGTCTCCTGGGTGATCCCGTCCACGGCCACGATCAGCGCGTCCAAGCCCGACTTGATCAGCTTGTCGGCGTTGTCGCCCCGGGCCAGGAGGTGGCCGTTGCTGCTGGTTATGACCTTGATGTTCCTTGAGTGGGCGTAGTGGATCATCTCGTAGGCCTTGGGGTGGAAGAGGGGCTCGCCCCAGTCCCAGAACATGATCAGCAAGAGGTAGTCGCCAATCTCGTCGATCAGCCGCCTGAATAGATCCGTGTCCATGTGCCCCTTGGGCCGGGTCATGCCCTTGGTTACGGGGCAGAGGGCGCAGCGCAGGTTGCACAGGGCCGTCGGCTCCAGGGTCAAATGGGTGGGCCTGCCCCAGGGACGGGTGGCCTTGAGATGGATCGAAGTCTCCAGCAGCCACCAGTTGATCAGCTTCTTGAGGGGCACCTTTTCCAGGCGGAAAGGAATCAAGTCACAAACAAAATCCACCCTCCGCGTGAACAATGATCTTAGGGCTCGGGCAGGCAGGGTAGTCAAGTTCGTCTCCCATCATGGGCGGACGGCCAAGAGCCGTCTCTCCATCTCGAGGCAAGGCGGCGGCGGGCCATCTATTCATTTTCACTTCGGCAACCATTTTCGAGGCAATCCCGACCGCGAACGGCCTGAGTCAGGCAAGGCGGATCCTAGACTCCCCAGGGAGTGGCTTCGAAAAAGCCGTTCTCTGTCCAGGGCTCCAGAGCATGCCTCCTTTTACCCTCACTGTCCGCCCGCGGCAAGATTTTTTTAACTTAAAAAATTAATATCCCCATGAAGCATGATAATTGAGGCCTGGAGCGAATGCCTTTTCCAGTTTTCCTCGGCCCGCCGTTGGCCCGAGCCGGCCGGCCGTCTCACGGCCTCCAGGCTAGCCTGGCGCCGGTAAGATAAGGTGTTCGTTTGGAAAAATAGGGTTGATTTTTTCAGCCCGCTGGTCCAGATTGTGAAAAAGGCAACCTGAACCGGGAACAGAGCGGGGTATGGTATGACCGAAGCGACCGAGAGACGCCTTGACGACCGGGTTTCGGCCAACTTGTCGGCCACCTCTCGTTCCGCCGGGCCCGAGACCGGCCCTAGCCTCGAGGGCCGCGCCCTGGACATCGGCCAGGGCGGCCTCCGGCTCCGGGTTACCCGCTCGCCCAAGCTCAAAGAGGGCGAGCCGATCGTGATCAGCATCGACACGGCCGGGCCCAAGGGCCTGATCAACGTCCAGGGCCAGGTGCGCTGGCTCAAGCCCAGTCCTGACTCCAACAGCGAGTGGGATGTGGGCGTCCATCTGAGCGGTCCTGATCTGGCCAGATGGGTTCTCTGGCTGGAGCAGGTCCTCTAGACCGGCCCTCAGCCCGGTCCAGAACCGCCCGCCTCGCCTGAAAGCCGCTTCTTTCGAGGGCCTGATCGGCCCACCGCCTTCAACCTTGAAGGCTGGCGATGATTTTTCCGGCCACCTATCCCCTTGAAACTTCCGGTCAAGCCCGGCCCGGAGCGCCCGGGGGAGGCCGAGACTGGCTCTCAGTGCCGAGTGTGATAAAATCTTTCCAAAGAATCGAAGCGAATCAGGTCTGGAGGAGTCAGCCGTGGGCCGCGAGTTTTCGAGACGCGCCGGTCCGGCGGTTCTGGCCGGGCTCCTGGTCCTGGCCGGCTGCGTCGCCGGCCGGGTGGACATGAGCGTCACCGGCTATCTCAATCCCAAGGCCCCGCCCGGGCCGGCCGGCGGCAAGTTCTATGTCTCGCCCAACGACGAGGCCCCCAACCAGCTCCTGGATGCTGAGGTGGCCCGCAAGATCGAAGCCGTCCTGAGAGCCAAGGGCGGCCAGATCGTTTCCCGGGCCGAGGCGACCTACGTCTTCTCTTACGACTACGGCGTCGGTCCCGGCCCGACCGTGACCAGGTCCCTGCCCCGGTATCAACCCGGGGAGGTGGCCACGGTGCCTGTTCGGGACGCCTCGGGCCGGACGGTCTGGGTCACGGTGACCACGCCGGGCCGGACCACCTACGAGACCTACAGCCAGGTGACCCACCGGCGCTGGCTGATCATCAGGGTCCTGGACGCCCGGAAGCTGGACCAGTCCAACCGGACCGAGGCCATCTGGGTGGGCGACACGGTCAGCATCGGGGCATCCTCCGATCTCAGGACCACCCTCAATTACCTGATCGCCGGAACCCTGGACCGGCTCTGGACCGACACCGGAGAAGCGGTCAAAGTCTCCCTGCCCCTGGATGATCCTGCGGCCCTGCAGCTCAAGCAGCTGAGCCAGTAACCCCCTGCGGCGCCTCTCCTTGCCAGCGGCCCGCCCGGCGACCGCGGCTGATCTCCTCGTTTAAATTCCCGCCCGGCCAGCGGGCCGAAGTTGTCTTGTGGCAGGTAATTTGCTAAGAAAACAGAAGAAGAGACTCTTTGGCGGCCCCTGTGGAGGCGCGGTTCCGTGAGATCGACCCCGAGGTTTTCCAGTTGAGACGGCAGAAGCGCCTTCAGATCAGACTGATCATACTCTGGTTCACCATACTGTCGGTCTGGCTGGCCGTTCCGGCCCGGGCCAACCAGCCCTGGACCGGCCGGGTGACCGGGGTGAGCCAGGGGGACCGGCTCACGGTCGAGCGCCAGGGCCAGGCCGTCCAGGTCCGCCTCTTTGCCCTGGACTGCCCCGAGCTGGACCAGCCTTTCGGGGAGGAGGCCAGGCGGTTCACGGCCTCGCTCTGCCTGGACAAGGAAGTCCTGGTCAAGGGAGTCAGGATCGATGACCAGGGCCTGGTGGTGGCCAGGGTGGTCCTGACCGACCAGCGGGAGCTGAACTCAGAGCTGCTCCAGGCCGGCCTGGCCTGGTGGGTCCGGCACGAGGCCCCGGGGGATATAGCCTACGACCGGCTCCAGTTCGCGGCCCAGTTCCTCAGGAAAGGGCTCTGGGCCGACCAGGAGCCGATCAGACCCTGGGAGTGGCGGCAGGGCAAGAGGCCATCGGCCGAGCAGGCCAGGCCCGAGGCCGGCCGGACGGGCCAGGAAGCGGCTCCGCAGCCGGCGCCCGCCGCGCCGGAGAGCCAGTCCGGGCAAGCAGAGCCCGGGAGTGAGGCCAAGCAGACCGCCGAGCTCGCGGTTCAGGCCCTGGAGCGGCCCGGGTTGAAGTGGCTGGACTCGCCCGCGGCCCAGGTCCCGGCGGGCCAGGCCTGGACGGCCCGGATCGAGCTGCTCAACCGGCTCGAGCCGCCGGCTGAGGTGAGCCTCGAGGTCGACTGGGGCGACGGCCAGGTGGAGACGCTCAGACCCGAGGCCGGCCGGTTCGAGCTGAGCCACGTCTTCTTCAAGGGAGGGCAGTTCAGGGTCAGGGCCGTGGCCACGGCCAGCCGGGACAAAGAGAAAGCCTCCTCGGAGCCGCTGGAGACGGCGCTCTCGGTCAGTCTCGGGCCGCCGAGCCTGGAGCTCTCGGTCAGCGGCGAGGACAACCGGAAGACTTTTCAAGTCAAGGCCGCCTCGGGCTCCTTTCTCCTGGCCGCCTGGGAGCTCGACTTCGGGGATGGCAAAGAGCCGGCCCTGGGCCAGGGCGAAGTCGACCTGCGCCTGGTCCACGTCTATCCGCCCCGGCCGGGGCAGGAGGGGGCCGGCGATAAGACCTACACCGCCGTGCTCCGGGCCAGCGACGCCAAGGGCAACCGCTTCAGCCGCCAGGTCGAGGCGGTCGTCCGGCCTGGGGCGGCCGCGAGCGCCCCGGGCGGAACGGCCCAGCCGCCGCCCCAGGAGGCCGAGAACAAGCAGGCGGAAGCCGGCCCGGAAGAGGTCTCGGGCGATCTCAGATTGGGTTCGGTGAGCGGGCCGGCCGAGGTGGAGGCGGGCCAGGAGGCCAGGTACGAGGTCGGCGTCGAGAACCCGTCCGGCCGGCCCGCGGACGGCTGCCAGGTGGCCCTGCTGGTCAACGGCCGGAAGCGAGAGACCAGGACCTTGAACCTGGGCCCCGGCGCCTCGCTCCGGGAGGCCCTGACCTTCAGCCCCTCCAGACCCGGTCAGGCCGAGCTGAGAATCGTGCTCATCCCCCCATCCGGCTTCAGCGACGCCGACCTGGCCAACAACGTTCATGACGCCAGCCTCCGGGTGAGGCCCAAGCCCGGGGCCCTGGCCCAGAAGCCCAAGCCGGCTGAGCCGCTCAGTGGCGACCTCAGCCTGAGCGAGGTCAGGCTGCTCAGCCAGCCGGTCCTGATCGGCCGGGCTTCGACCCTGGCCGCCCTGATCAAGAACCAGAGCCCCCATCAGTTAGAGGGGTTGAAGATAGTCCTGGCCGTTGACGGCCGGCGGGCGGCCGAGGAGGTCTTTGACCTCAGGCCCGAACACGCCAGCGTGGTTCTCCTGGACTTCACCCCGAACAAGCCGGGCCCGCGGACGATCAGGTTGACCGTCAGCGGCCCGGCCGGCTTCAAGGACGCCGAGCCGGCCAACAATGTCTTCGAGGGCCGGGTGGAAGTCCTGACTGCCCTGGAGGACAAGGGCGAATCAGCGGAAGAGAGGGCCGCCTCGACGGAGAAGAAGGTCGAACCGCCGCCGGAAAAGGCGGAGCCAGTCAAGAAAAAGGTGGAACCACCGAAGGCCAAGGCTGAGCCGCCCAAGGTTGAGGTCGTCTACGCGGATAAGAAGATCGAGCCGCCTTTGGCGAAAGTGGAACCGCCCAAGGAAAAGGTCGAACCCCCAAAGGCTAAGGTCGAGCCGCCAAAGGAAAAGGCAGAATCCCCGAAGGAGACGGTCGAACCGCCGCAGAAGAAGGCAGCACTCCCGCCGGAGAAGGTAGAACCACAGAAGGAAAAGGTGGAACTCCCAAAGGAGAGGGTCGAGCCGACCAGGGATGAGGTCGCCTCAGCGGAAAAGAAGGTCGAGCCGTCCCTGGCGAAGGTGGAGCCGCCTAAGGAAAAGGCGGAACCCTCCAAGGCGAAGGTCGAACCGCTGAAGGGTGAGGTCGCCTTGGCGGAGAAGAAGGCCGAGCCGCCGCAGGAGAAGGCGCCACCCCCACCGGAGAAAGTAGAGCCGCAGAAGAAAAAGGCGGAATCCCCGAAGGATAAGCTCGAACCGCCGCCCCCGGCCGAAGCGCCCATGCTGGCCCTGTCCCTGGGCCCGGTCAACCTGCCCGGGAAGGCGGTCCAGGCCGGCCAGGCGATCCAGGTCCTGGTCCCAATCAGGAACGCCGGCCAGGAGGCGGCCCTGGATCAGACCGTGGTCTTCACGGTGGACGGCCGCATCCGGGACAAGAAGGTGATCGAGATCGGCCCCGACCAGACTCTGGAAATCAGGTTCGATTACACGCCCGAGCAGACCGGCCGCCGCAAGGTCAGGATCGAGCTCTTCCCGCCCGAGGGCCGGCGGGTGGTCGAGCCGGAGCGGACCATCTTCAGGGGGCAGATCCGGGTCTCGGCGCCGGTGGAAGCCAGTAAACCCACCCCGGTCGAGCAACCCAAGCCAGTCGAGGCCCCGAGGGCCGAGCTAGTTCCTTCCGAGGGCTTCCAGGATTCAGACAGCGGGAAAGACGTCGCCGAGCGGGCCCCGGAGGTCAAAGAACGGCCGGAACCCCAGACCGGGGAAGAGCGGGGCGGCGACCTGGTTCTCAGCCGGACCAAGCTGCCCAGCAAGTCGGTCGGCCCGGGGGCCAAGGTCGAAATCGTCGCCCTGGTCAGGAACCAGTCCCAGGTCCCGATGGCCGGGGGGGCGGTGGTCCTCTCCGTCGACGGCCAGCCGGTGGGCCGGAAGCCGCTCGACCTCCCGGCCAGCGGCTCGACCGAGGTCGCCTTTGACTACGTCCCGGACGGGCCGGGCCAGAGGACTGTATTGCTGGAGGTGATTCCGCCGGACGACTTCCCTGACTCCAGGCCCGAGAACAACCGGGCCGAGGCCGGCTTGAGCGTTCTCGAACCCCCGGCGCCGGCCGCGGCCGAGCCCGGCCGCCCCCCGGCCGGGCCGCCGGGAGGGGGCCGCTTCACCATCCAGGTCGCCGCCTACGCCAACCAGGCTCTGGCCCGGGATCTGGTTAAGAAACTGGACGAACGCTACGGCCCGGGCAGCGGCGCCATCACCGAGTACTTTGACGGCCAGCGCAACCTCTACCGGGTCAGGGCCTTCCTGGTCTCTTCCTTCCAGGCGGCCAAGGAGAGGCTGCGCCAGCTCAACGCCGACGGGTTCGGGATCGGGTTCGTGGTGCCCCTTGATTGAGACTCGGGGCCAAACTTGTTCTTGTTCTTTTACTTCTTTTGGCTATTATGATGGTTAGGGCAATTCTTAGGAGAGGATCGAAGTGAGCGAGGTGAACAAGGTGACCGAAAGACGCCTGTCCGACCGCGTTCCCTTTAACTGGCCGGGTTCATTCCACTCGGCCGGGTCCCCCGTGGAGAGAGCCCTGATCGGCAGCACCGTGGAGGTGAGCCACGGCGGGTTGAGGCTGCGTGTCTCTGAGCAGCCTGACCTGAATTTGAAGAAGGGCGACTCGATCCTGATGCGGATCGGCACCGAGGAGCCCGAAGGCTTCATCAACGTCCAGGGCCAGGTCCGCTGGTTCCAGCCCAGTTCCGACTCCCAGAGAGACTGGGACATCGGCGTCCACCTGAGCCAGAGGGAGTTGGCCAAGTGGGCCCTCTGGCTGGACCAGGTCTCGTCCCTGTTCGCCGTGCTGCTCGGCCTGGAAGAGGGCAAGGTCCCGGGGCTCTAGGCCCGGTCCGGGATCGGTCTGACGGACGCGATGCTCACGGTCAGGGACATCATGACCCGAGAGGTGCTCTCGGTCTCCCCTGAGACCGAGATCGTCCAGGCGGCCAAGCTCCTGCTGGAGAAGGGCGTCAACGGCCTGCCCGTGGTCGACCGGGACGGGAAACTGGTGGGCATCATCTGCCAGAGCGACCTGATCGCCCAGCAGAAAAACGTGCCTCTGCCTTCCCTGTTCAGGTTCCTGGACGGATTCATCCCCCTGACCTCGATGAAGCATCTCGAGAAAGAGGTCCAGAAGATCGCCGCCGCCACCGTGGCCCAGGCCATGAGCCCCGACCCGGTCTCGGTCCGGCCAGAGACCAGCGTGGCCGAGGTGGCCGCCCTGATGGTGGACAGGGGGTTTCACACCCTGCCCGTGCTTGACCAGGGCAAGGTGGTCGGCGTCGTGGGCAAGGAGGACGTCCTCAGAACGCTCATGGCCGAGCCGGGGGCGGACTGACTTGTCCTGGTGATTGAAACGATTTAATCCTATCCCCAACCACTACTTTTCCTATATAATACGTTAGCCCAGTTAAAAACGGGATAATCTGCTCTGACTCAGGCTGACCGGGCCTAAACTCGGCTTTTCGGGTCCTTTTCCCTATTTTCAAGAAGATAGTTCAGCGCCGGTTCATGCCCTTTCAATGTCAATTCCGACTCCATCTCATGAAGCATGAAGATGGAAATTCCATCCACTCCCATCCCGTTGCAGGCTTTTTCGAAGCTTTTCTTCATGCCCTCGTAA
>ENA-OSEO01002100-OSEO01002100.1-sediment-metagenome-genome-assembly--contig:-NODE-2100-length-30447-cov-13.092789_pt1 | contig 30447 bp, 34 predicted proteins | sample MGYA00237883_ERZ534232 | MGnify/ENA metagenome assembly ERZ534232 | reverse complement strand
CGGGTGGAACGCGCCTTTCGGTCAATGAAATCTGCACTCGGGCTCAGGCCAAACTTCCACCAGTTGGAGCAGCGCGCCGATACACACCTGTTCATATCGGTGCTGGCCTACCACATCCTGCACGTCATTGAACATAAGCTGCGCCTGTGTGGCGACCATCGTTCATGGCTCACTGTCCGAGATATCCTCTCGACCCACCAACGCCTGACCATCGAGTTCAATGTCAAAGAACAGGATACGGTCCACCGCAAGCATCTGCGCCTCTGTAGCAGCGCTGAACCCGAACATCAGGAAATCTATCAGCACCTGCGACTAAAGGAGGTCCCCATGCCGAAAAAAATCGCGACCGTAAAATGAGTAGTGACCATAAAATCGGCTAACATACTGAAATATCAGCTTTTGGTAAAAAAAATGGCAAACTTGGGTTAGCAAGTGCGTTGCAGCGTCGAACGCTCGTCTGAGGAAATCGAGGTGGCCTTCCAGGAAATCCGCTTGATTTTTCCTTCCCGCTTCTTTATTTTAGGATGTGCAGTGAAAATAAAATAAAGGCGAACCTTATTTTAGGTTCGAGGCAGGCAGGATGAAGCGAGAACTCCAAGGCAGATACGTGACCATTTCGACGGTGGGTGAGAAGGCCCAGGCCTTCGTGCCCGCGCCGCTGCCGCCACGTCCGCCCATCGACTGGACGCCAGAGCTGCGCAGCAAGTTTGATCAGGCGCTGCTGGCTCTCGGGCGGCTGGACAGCGTCTCGACCTTGCTGCCAGATACCTCGCTGTTCCTGTACATGTATGTCCGCAAGGAGGCCGTGCTCTCCTCCATGATCGAGGGAACCCAGTCATCCCTGTCGGATCTGCTGCTGTTCGAGCTGGATCAGGAGCCCGGTGTGCCGCTCGATGATGTGCGGGAGGTCAGCAACTATGTCGCGGCCCTCGACCATGGTCTGCGCCTGCTGGAGGAAGGGCTGCCGCTGTCCCTGCGGCTGTTCCGTGAGATTCACGGCGTGCTGCTGACCAAGGGCCGGGGCAGCAATCAGACCCCGGGCGAGTTCCGGCACAGCCAGAACTGGATCGGCGGCACCCGGCCGGGCAATGCGGCCTTCGTTCCGCCTCCGGCCGAAGAGGTGCTGGAGTGCATGAGCAAGCTGGAGCTCTTCCTCCATGACCAGCCGGAGCCGACCCCGGTGCTGCTCAAGGCGGCGCTGGCCCATGTGCAGTTCGAGACGATCCACCCATTTCTGGACGGTAACGGCCGTCTGGGGCGTCTGCTGATCGCGCTGCTGCTGTGCGAGCAGAAGGTGCTGCGGGAGCCGATGCTCTACCTCAGCCTCTACTTCAAGACGCATCGTCAGTATTACTACGAGTTGCTGAACAATGTGCGCATGACCGGTGACTGGGAAGCCTGGCTCGATTTCTTTGCCGAGGCTGTCATAGTCACCGCCACCCAGGCTGTGGAAACGGCCCAGCAACTTCTCGATTTGTCGAACCAGGACCGTGACAAGATCAGCGGCCTGGGACGAGCGGCGGCATCCACCCTGCTGGTCCACCGGGCGCTGATGGAACATCCCATTGCCACCTCGGGCTGTCTGGTGGAAAAGACCGGCATCACCCCGGCGACCGTCAACAAGGCGCTCGGCCACCTGGAGCAGCTTGGCATCGTCAAGGAGCTGACCGCCCAGAAACGCAACCGCCTGTTCAGCTATGCGGGCTATATCGAGATCATGAGTCGTGGCACGGAGCTGCCGGGCAGGTAGGCCAGTTCGATTCCCATTCTCGGAATCGAATCAGATTCGTTGGGAGGTTGTTCTTGGTATCCGCTCGGGTTGCAAACCCAGCATACTCGTCCGGAGCTTGGAAATCGGGGGAGAAAAGTTGCTTCCCCGGTGGGAACTTGAGGCGTGGCTCGACTTCCTATGTGAAGCCCTTTGTTTTAAATGTGTTACGGGGTAGTTTGGGGTCGGAGACTGAGTTGCGGTCGAGAGCTGTTCCCTCCACCATCTAAAAAAGTCAGACCCGTCTTTTAACCGCGTCCGGTTATTGGCCAGGTTTTTTTCTTCGTATCGCCAGAAACTTTTGTCGCTTTCAGGGCTGCGGCGCTACCGCCCCGATCCCTCCCTTTCGGGAAATCCGTCATGCTCCGCTTCCCTTTCGGCTGAAAATTTTCCACTACGCGTCTTCGCACCTTCGCTTACAAATAAGAGGTATCCAGGTATGAGTAAGGGCAAGAACTCACAGGGGCACGGGAAAAAGGAGCTTTCCCTTGTCCGTTCCTCTGCCGCTGAATATCTGACCTTTGTCGCGGCGGGGGGCCTTTTCGACCAAGCCGATCACCGCAAGGAAAACATGGTTTGACCCGTTGGGAAGGTGCGCCCCACGGGAAAAGCCATCGATACGATGTCGCCATCGCCAAGAACTATCTCTCCGAGTTCGAACTTGCGCAGATGCAGCGTATTGCGGAGGCCTCCCGTGATCTATGACCATGGCATCAAGGTGATCGAGGAGATTTTCTGCTCCGAAACCCCTTCGGTCAAAAGCCTGCTTTCGGAGATTTTGCGCCGCCACGGGCACCATCACATCCTGAAGAAGATCATTGGCGCTTCGCGGGCTGGAATCTTGGCCGAGGCCGAGACCCTGGCCATGATCACGCTGTTCATAGCGGCCGAAAACCGCAAGCTTAGAGACAAGCTCAAACCTGCGGTGGAAACCTCGAGTTTTTTTGACCTGCTTCCGGGCTCATCAACCCAGAAATAATTCATTCCTCGAAAGGCTTACATCCCGGTCCGTCCCCCTTTCACTAAAGAGAATTCCTTTCACTATCCTTTCACTGGCAAGGCATACATAGAAAAAGGGCTTTGGCTGTAAGCCATAAGCCCTTGATTTTACTGGTGCCCCCGGCGCGACTCGAACGCACGACACCCAGATTAGGAATCCATTCAACACGATTCCCTAGACTTCCCTCAAATTCATTTTATCTTGACGATTCAGACAATTATCTGCTATGAGACTTCCCTAAACTTCCCTCAAAAACACGGGCTTTTGATAAAAAAAGTTGGACAGGGGTTGGACAAAATGAAGCGTGTAAGGTCCCGTTATCCCGGCGTAAGATACCGTGAACACCCCTCCAGAAAGCATGGGATTGGGGCCGATCGGTATTTCTCGATCTTCTATAAACTCGACGGAAGGATGATCGAAGAGGCGTGTGGCTGGGCCAGTAAAGGCATGACGGAAAAGAAAGCCGCCGCGATCCTGGCCGAGTTACAAGAGAATCAGCGACGAGGCGAGGGCCCCCGGACCCTCCGCGAAAAACGGGCCCTCGACGACCAGGCGCGACAGGAACGGGAAGCTGAGGAAAAGCGACAGGAACGGGAGGGCCTTCTCTTTAAAAAAGCCTGGGAAGAGGTTTACCTACCGCACATCCAAGGGGCCAGGAGGAACCCGAACAGTTGGAAACACGAGAAGAGCCTGTACGATAATTGGATAGCGCCCGTGATAGGAGATAAACGACTGGTGGACATTTCCCCTTTCCATCTTGAGAAGATCAAATCGAATATGACAAAAGAAGGGCGCAGCCCTCGCTATCAAGAGCTTGCCCTCGCCGTGATCAGGCAAGTTTTCAACCACCTTGCCGGGCATGGTTTCGCTATCGACAACCCGGTCGATCAGGTCAAGAAACCTAAATACGACAATCGAAGAATGAGGTTCCTGACTGTCGAAGAGGCGAGCGCCCTCCTGGAAGAGCTCGCCACCAGAAGCATCACCGCTCATGACATGGCCCTATTGTCTCTCCATGCCGGGTTGCGCTTCGGGGAGATTGCAGCCTTGCAGTGGCAAGACGTTGATCTTCAGCGAGGCATTTTGACTCTGAGAGACACCAAGAACGCCGAGACAAGATCAGCCTTTATGAGTGGTGCCGTCAAGGCTATGCTTGAACGCCGACCAAAAGGGAAACCATCCGATTATGTTTTCCAATCAAAAAAGGGAGGGCGGATCAAAAAAATATCGCATGCGTTTTTCCGGGCGGTCGATGCCTTGGGGCTAAACGACGGAGTGAAAGATCGCCGACAGGAGGTTTGTTTTCATTCACTACGGCACACCCATGCCAGTTGGCTGATTGAACGCGGGGCAAACCTCTACGCTGTGAAAGAAATTTTGGGTCACAAGGATTTTTCCACAACGTCCCGATATTCACACCTCGGCGAAAACACCCTTAAGTCCGCCATTGAGTCTTTGAACGGCACCCTTCCCGAGAACCGCGATTTTTTTTCTAGTGTACGTAAAAAACTTACAAAACGTAAAAAGTCCGCTCCCTCAAAAAAAGACTAACAATCACAACAGGTTATCTAGCGATACTTTTTACGTAACCGCCACGTAAAAAGGTCCTTATTTACGTAAAAAGGTCTACTCGCCCACCAATTAGAAGGTGATTCCTATCATATCTTGAAACTGAAAGGTGAGGTGGACAGGCCCGGATAGAAATGGTAGGCGTCCGACTTCCGGCAGGATTGGCACGGGGTTACGGGTGAGTCCATACAAACCATTGGCCCGGCCCTGATCGTCGATCTGTGGCCGTCCTGGGCCGCTATTGTTGGGTTCTGACGAAAAAAAACCTGGACCGGCGAGGTGAAAAAGCAGGAACAATCTACAGAAAATGTGATCATGAAGATTAACACTTAGAATCACAAGCTGCAATGAAGCGCAGCGGAATTGCCGTCCGTGTGCAAGGCATGGTTATATCTTCTTCTTTTTTAGATATTGAGTTGACCGGACTAATAAAGCAACCTTAACACCTAAATTTAGATCATCGGTTGTCGGCAAAAAGGCTGAATCTGGTCTAATATCGAGTTCAACACCGGCATACTTTTTTGCGATATCATCCGGCAAGTATCCTATGTGTTTTGATACAGTAATGTCATCGATTGTCGCGCTGGCCATCACTTTTAAAGCATTTCGATTTACTGGATTATCAGGTTCAGATTCTAAATACATTTTGAATGATGATTCTTGTGCTAAACGCAGAAAATCTTTCGAGCGATCGCCGTGTGACAATCCAACAACCTTGACTTTTCCTTCGTCAGACCATTTCCAATCCGAACCCCACGATCCTTTATAGTTCACGAAATTTTTATTATTCCAAGAGGACTTTTGGTACCATTTGTTTGGTTCTATTTCCTCGCCACCATCGTAGATTAAAAAATCGAATCTCACTTTTTGAGATCTTGTAGTTTCCTGCTTGGTTCCAAATAGCCAGTTAAGTAAGCCCATTGGATAATTCTCTAATTTCTTTGATATAACGCCCCAAATCATCAGCCTGAAAAGCCTTACGAAATTTTAGTGATGCAAATGCATGATGCAAAATGAACTTTGGCAAAGAAGACATAAAAGTCACGGCTTTTCAGATCTGTGTGAATTTCGTTGTTGGGCTGGTCAATTTTTCAAGACATCTGTCCGTTCTTCTCCCGTATTTTCATCTATCGCCAGCTTGAATGTGTTAGCGTATAGTTGGCCCTCAGCATTCGTCTCAACTGTTACCCGACAGAGCCAATACGGCCAGTCTGAATCCCGCAGTAGGCCTGTGCCATCCCATCCCGTGAGGCACGACGGTGATGAAAAAAACTGGACGAGAAAAGACCCAGCCGCCCGTGACTCATATACCTTGCAGATATCAACAGCGGTTTGCATGAACTGCGCTTGCGTCAATGTTCTCGGAGCAACAATAGCTCGAACCTGGGCCTTGGCCCGGCCGGGGCGAGACGATGAGTTGAATTTGTGTTGCGGAAGTTGCACAGTTGCAACCGCAATTACTGAGAAAGCAAGCACCGCCGATACAATCATGATAATGAGCCGATTTCTATTCATATTTTCCTCCTTTTCTTGTGTTCTCTCCGGCCCAACGCCCGGCATAAGGCACGGCGGCTTTTTGCCGCCGCTCTTAATGCCGATTGTTGTACACTATTATATTGTTTTTTTGTTTAATATGTTCCAATCATACTCATTTGAAATTGAGAGATATTTATATATTTGAAAAGAATATTCAGAGAAAAGTTCAAGACAAAATGTCGCGTTTTCTTTGGAAATATTCAGTTGATAACCTTCATCAGTGCAGGCACCAGAAAAATATTTTTTAAGAATTTCCCTTTTCTCTTTGGACCAATCTTTCATTCTCATCTTTTTTATAAGAAAAATTGAATGAGTAGCACTGTGGCGAACTTCTTCAACAACAGGAAACCAGTCCTTTAAATTGATTACACGGTTATTATTATTTTCTGCTGTTCCAATATCGGGGCATATCCTCCGAAGAAACTTTAATTTATCTCTATTCGTTTTGTAGTGGTACTCGAAATATGCCTTCCAAAAAATGGTATCAGATTTCTTTAAGCAATTACTTTTTCTATCTGACTCAAAGTTGTGGAGTTTTTCAGGTTCAGCGATACTTTGCTGATTTAACAACATATTTACAGATATATCCTTCAAAAATCTCTCAAATGCCTCTAACGATTGAGCAATAGTCCATGCAGACTCACGAGCCAATATTATCTTGATGACCTCAAAATACTCCTCACCCTTTGATGAAAATCTGCCGGAAGGATAATACCTTACCAGTCCCTCACCGGGCCATTCAGTAAGATCTCTTATTAGGAGTCGGCATCCTGCGAAAATATCTGATATATCGATAGACGATTGAGAGATTGACTCTCTATATTGTTTTTCGAAAATTTGCAGTTGATTATCAAGGGTGAATAGCAACCCATTAAGGGTATTAAGATGATAGAAGAGACTATATATTGGAGGATTTAGAGGGTTCATAGAGAAGATTCTGAATATTTTTCTTATTTGTAAAACTTTAATTTATGAGGCGCTTTTGTCGCATAATACAATAAATATTAGACGTCAAGCCCGCAGGCCATTGATTTTTCAATTAAGAAAAAGATTTTTGGTAAGATAAAGATTGTGGGCGGGGCACCCTGACGGCACCGTTCAGCCACTAAACCTAGTCACATTTTGGCCTAAATTTCAACCAGAAAATACTGGCTTTTGGCTAGAGTTTCTTAGACAGTCGTCTCCGTTGACCCTCGTGCGCCTGGATACCCACAAATAGCTGTTTTCACAGGGCCATCAGTTTTCCGGAAAAATCATTTAATACCGCTCTGGGGCGACAATGGCCAAAGCGAGGGCGCAAAGACGTTCCACTTCGAGGGCGTCAATCGACGTCTCCGGGCGGGGCTGATATCTCTCACAAGGGCATGGAATGAAAGGAAGGTCGAGTCGGGCGGCTCTATCTAGGCAGGTGTGATAAAAAACGCATTCGGCGATGTCTTTCATAGCTGGAAGATGTGCGGACCTCCCGCGCCCATGGGTCGCTGTCATGGGCGGAGAGGCTCGCACCTTGTCGCGGACACCAGCCCCTTTTCGATGAACTGGCCTAACCAGCGCGCCGCGCCGCGCTCCAGCAAGGAAGGGGTCCGAACGCGGGAATGGACAGGGGAGAACCTTGACCCCTTCCGGGCATCCCGCGCCGGTCAAAGCCGCCCCTCACGGCTCCGAAGGTGCCCGGACGATCAATAGATTGTTTGGAGCGGCTCGCCGTTATTGGCCCGCCGGAGATAATCGGAGTGCAACGCCGGGAACTTCCGCGCCGCTTCCTGCAAGGCCTCGGCCTTCGACATCCCGCGATTATCCACGTAGAACTGCGCCGCCTGCTCATACGTTTGAAACCTGCTCATACCCGTGCCGGGTATGTTATTTTCCATTTGAGTAGATTCGTTCGCCATTCCATTCACCTCTTTGATCTTTCGTAGTAATTCGTGCCCTGACCGCCCTGTTTCGACCCCCGCCGGTCGCTTTGTCGGGGTCTTGCCGGAGCCGGGGATCTTTCCCATAAACTGCATCGCGGCCCGCATCTGCTCCGCCGTAATCCCCATTTTAACCGCCTTGTCGAGTCGATCCACGTCAGGGCCGGGGCCCGCCACAGCACGCGCGAAGGACAGGACTTTTTCCCGTTCCTCCCGCCGGGCCGTCTCGACCGCTGCCTTGATCTGTTCCGGGGTCGCCGTTTTTTGACCCTTGACGGCCATTTTCGGGCCTTCGATGCCCCTTTTCGGGGCCGGGTCGGGCCTTTTCACGGCGCAGATCGCACTTTTTATGTTCTCAATCCTTGCATTCATATCACTCAATTTTTCGCCCTCCCTTTCAATACTCAGGGTTGTTCTCCGGATCGGCCGCCGAAATCAACTATCCGGAATTTCCGGATAGCTCACCCATTCCCGTGCCCCGGATGCGCCGCCGGGGCATCGCCTCGCTCGTTTACAAACTTGCCTATGCCGAGCGCCCGATAGGCGTCGGCCTCTTCCGGCTGGGACAACCGGAGCGCATACCCCTGCGGCCCCGCCGGGGTGCGGCAAGACCTCTGTAGCCGTCGCCAGTGGGCCACAAAGTCGTCTCGGACATCTCCAATGACCTTGCCGCCGACGCCGATCAAGAAATATCTGTCCGGGGACAACTCATTGATTTCCGTGGTGATTTCCGCGAGACGCTCTTCGATTGCCTCAAGTTCGGCTTCCCTCTCCGCGAGAGTCTCGCCAAAAATCTCGCCCTCGATGTCCGCCACGGCGGCCTCGACCTCGGAGAAATCCACGGCTGGAGGCCAGCGGTCCATAGCGACCCGTCCTAAGATCCACCCCGGAAGATCACGCCCCCCGGACCGCCCGCGCTGTCGGATGTCGCTGATTATGTGCTGCCGGATCGCCGTGACGCGCTTCTCCCGTTCGCCGTCGAACAACACGCGAAGCTCCGCGAGTAATTCCTCCCTGGCCAGCGCGGCGTTTCGTGTGAGCCGCTTCTGCTCCCGGAGCCTCTTGGCCTCGCGGCGGAGGTCCTGGAGCCGGATATAATCGGGCACCCAACGGTAACGCTCGTCGCCCACAAGCAGGCTATGCCCTGGGATCGAATCCCTACTGACAAGTTGAATATGGCTGGTGCTCATGAATCCCCTCCGTTTTTTTATCCAGAATATCCCGCCCCGGCGCGACCCTCAAGGACTGGTGGCACGCTGTGTCTCGTCTGACACAGAATCCCACGCCACGCCGTTCTCTGCCTGGAAGAGGGCAATTTGTCGCCGAATGTAGGCCTTGACGGCACTTTGCCGCACCCGAAGTGACCCCCTCACCCTGAAAGCCTCAAGCTCGCCTTCAGACACCAGCCGATAAACCGTCCGCCTGGAAACTTTAAGAATTTCGGAGACTTGATCCGGCCTAAGGACTCGGTCTTTTTTCTCGATCATCGCCAAACCATTGATATAAAACTGTTTTTTGGTTACATGCCGAAATTACTGGAAAAAAGCACAAACTTATCGCGCTGGCCCGAAACCGCATGGAAGTCCCCCCTCCAGGAAGGACCCGCTCAACGTATTAGAATGTCACGCCATTTCGCTAGCACATTCTCGAAGCTGGCTCTATCCCTGGAGTTTGCTGCGGTGGTCATCTGCTCGGCCAGGTCATCGGCCTGACGACGATCTGCAGACGATAAATCCGTGAACCTCCGGCCGGCCGCGTTCAACTCCCGGATGACCTCTTGAGTCCGTCGGTCACAATGTTCAGCTTCCATATCGCCACGCTGCTGGACGTTCTCGGATGAGTCTATGCCTTTGGTAGGGGTGCTTTCCAACTCGGCTATGATTTCGTCGCGATGCTCCCTGGCATGTTGAATCGCTTTCTCCCTGCGGCCCGCTTGCAGCCGGGACAGCCCGCTGACCTTCAACTGCCCGCCGATGACCTCCGCGTTAAGCCCTGCAGCACGGAGCGTTTCAAGGGGGGTCATATCGTCACCTCGTCGTCGGTATCCGGTCGCCGGACCTTCAAGGCATAAGTGACCCTCGGCCGGCCGGAGGTTTTCTCCGCCTGCTCAACAATCCTTCCAGATTTTTTGAGTTCGTCGAGGCCCCCTTTAATTTTTTCGGCTTTAACATTACAAGCGAATACGCCCTTGTAGAGTTCCGTTCCGGTCTTAGGCCCATCGGCCAGGGCTTCGAGGATCTTGGCCTGAGTGGAGTCCTCGGCGGCCCCCGAGAAGATGTAACGCGCCGACGCCTCGCAATAGCACCACACTTCGAGGGCTGCCCGAAGGTGATCCGGCTTGATTTCTCTGGAACAATCCGAAAGGGCAAAGATGAGGGCGAGGCGCAAGGTGTATGACTCGGATCGGCTGGTCACGGCCCCGATCAGCCCAGGGGTGTCCACTGACAGGCGGGGATAGACCTCAAGCCACAGGTCCCGTGCGGCGTCGGAAAGGGTGATTTCACCAACCCCTTGGGCGAAGGCCAGGCATCTCAGGAGGGTTTTCCGGTACTCGCGCACCCTTTGCTTGGGCATCCGCGAGGGGAGGGGGACCAACTGCGGCCGGCGGGCGCATACCCAAAGAAAGCGATTTGAAAATCCGCTAAAATTTTCGGTGTCGGGGAGGCGTTTCAAAAGTTCATGATGCGTAATGTGAGTGACAATTCCGACGTGATGTCCGGTGCTCCTTGTGGGGCTCGTCTTCGTCAATGGTTCGGCCGGCGATCCATCCCAGAAGCACCTTAGAAGGGTGCTAAGCGTGTTGCCTTCCCGCTTCGTGCAGGCCAGGGCACTCGCCATCTCCGAGTCCAGCACAAATAGCCTTTTATCCGCAATTCCCGCCTCCACCATGACACTCTCTTGTTGTTTTCTGTCCCACTCATACCTAGGATCACGAACCGCAAACGCGAGCCCTTCGCCGGTGCTCAGGGGCCCGTGTGACAACCGGGCAAAACGGTGGTCCATGCTCGCCGGGTCTCCATCTTCTGACTTAAAAAGCGTCAGGACCGGCCCGGCCGATGTGCCCTTCCGGCCCCGGCTCGTGTTCCCTACTATCGCCACGAAAAGGCGGGCATGGTGCTCGTCGTCGCCGATCCTCAAATGCGCATCACGCCCGGCTTCTACCCCGAAGGCGACAAGCTCCGTCAGGTAAGTTGCCACGGGGTCGGCTTCGGTGTTCTCAGTCGCCTCGCGTGCATGATCGCCCATCCAACCAAAGAACATTTCATCCGTGGCAGTCGGCCAGGGGACGGCGGGCGTTTCTGGTGTAGGCTCGGCGCCTTCGGCCCGTGCGCTTGAACCTCTTTCGTTCGGTTCGGGCCCTCGCGGTGAGCCCATGCCAGCGGCGGCTGAACGGATCGTCTTTTCGATTTCGGCAGCACTGAGCCCGGCGGTTCGAGCGGCTTCGGTGAGACGGGCCACCGCCTCGCCTTCGGCGATATGCCCGCCGGAGACCAACTGGAATATTCGATAGGCCGCCCGGTTCAACGTCTCGTTGCGCTCGCCATCGGGGGTGGTGGCAACCTTTGCACACTCGTCATCAAGGGCCTTCCGTCCGTATGCGCTCGTTTGTCCTGCGGCCCGTTCCCTGCGTGCCCCATCCCAGTTCCAGTTCTTTGTAACGAGTTCGAGGAGCCAAGGCGGGCAATCGGCCATTGGAAGATTCTTCTCGACCTCGTAGATTGCTCCGGAGGGGTGGACGCTTCCAGGCCACAGGATATATCCGCCATTTGCCTTGACGTCGAGGCGGTGCCCAAGTTTTCCATTCCGGCTCTTGATGTCGGCTCCGTCGGGCCACCTCAAAAGAAGGTGGCGCCCGTTCCCCGTCCTGTGTGCCCGCGTCGCTGGTAGCCCCCCGTGCTCGTCTTCGAGGGCGGCGAGGCTTGCGGCCCCTTCCTCTCCATCCGGATCAAGCGCGAAAAATCCGCTGGCCTCTCCGGTCCGGACCGCGACATTTGCCTTAGGCCATTTCGCCCACCAGGCTTTTATCTGCTGTGTGTCTCTGGTGGCATCCTTCAAACCGTGTGGCGTGATAGGTTCTTTCCCTCCTGGCCTGCAAGGGAACACCTGAAACCCTTCGGCGGCGGCCTGAAGGGCGACTTGCTCAAGACTCGGTTTCATGAGCCCTCCCTTCTAACCAATCAACGAAGGAATCCCGGTCATAAAGGACATTCCTACCGATCCGCACGGCCCCTTTCGGACCGGTCCCCGCACTGTCATGGTTCGCCAGGGTTTTGGCATTTTGCCCAGGCACCAGCTTCGGGACCGCACTACGATAAAAAGCCGGTGGCAGATTTCGTCTCAACTTTTCAAAAACTGTCTCGTCCATGCCGCACAACCCTACTCGCCGAAAATCTCCTTCGCGTCCGTGCCTAAAAGTCCTGCCCAGCGGCTCTGCTCCTTCTCGCTCAACCCCCGCCACCCTCGGACTACCTTGCTGACGAGCGAATCATGGACTTTGAGCTTGCGCGAAAATGCAACCTGGGAGCCAAACTTTTCAACAATTTTCCCCTTCAAAACTAGGTTCGCCATTTCGGTAACCCTCCCCTTCCTTTGCGGCGTAATCAGATTTCGACTTTCGATTATTAAAAAAAACTCAGAAACCACTTTTCTCAATTACCCTGTCCAAAGAGACTACAAGGGCGCTCGCATGCCGATTAAGGAGCATGGTGATACGGTCCCCATCTCCCGGCCTGATGCTCAGCATCCAACCACGTCCAGAAGCCTTGAGCGCAGTGAAAAAGAGCCCTGCCTTTTTTGGCGCATTGGACTCGTCGTCCCACCACTTATCCGCCGCAGATAAAAACCCCCACATCAGATTTTTGACAGCCGCGAGCGTAAGGCTGTATTCCAGGAGCTCGCCGAGGACGGCGAACGCAAAAACAGCTCTCAGTGAATACCGCCGCGCCCGCCCGCGCCCGCGCCCGGAATCCACATCCGGGGTAATGACCTTCTCTTCGGTGTAGAACTGGACCTGTCTGGGAGTGAGGTTTTTCACGCGTTTTAACACATCCGCCTTCGTGCACCCCCTTTTTTCAGTCTCCATATGTGCCTCCGAAATCAGATTGTGATTTATTGTAAAAACTCGGACGGCATTGTCAATAAAAATTCTCCTCCATGCGTACTTTTTCTTATAAATTCAATAAAATCAAAAACGTAAACACGCACCTATCCGCGCACCTAGCATGCACGACCTTTTTACGTAAAAACCCCCCCTTTTTACGTCGGGGGTACGTATTAAGTTTCAATGCCATAAACCATTAGAAATACAAACATTTTCAAGGCACGCAATACCTTAATACGTTAAATACGTTTAATACGTAGATTTAAAAAATACGTGATACCTTAATGCCAATACATATAAATGAATGATTATTCATTCATTATTCTATATTCTTTTGGTTGGATAATAGTTGGACAAATGGCTAACCAACAAAAAAAGAGGCTGCAGCTTGTGACCGCAACCTCTTGATTTTCCTGGTGCCCCCGGCGCGACTCGAACGCACGACACCCAGATTAGGAATCTGGTGCTCTATCCACCTGAGCTACGGGGGCGCAAAGATTTTTTCTACCATAGTATCCCGAAAAGTCAATGCTTTTGAGTGGCGGCATTGAAAAATCTGTTGCCTATGAGGATAGAATCATTATAATGGCCAAATATGAATCTGATCACAGAAGGGGTCAGATGACGCGATTGCCACAACGGTGTGGGGATGTAGCTCAGGTGGGAGAGCGGTACGTTCGCAACGTACAGGCCAGGGGTTCGAATCCCCTCATCTCCACCATATTTTTTTCCTCGTGCACCTTCCAAGGCCGGTGTGGCTTTTTCGGCCGGGCAGCGTCCATTCTCGGGCAGAGGTGGAACGAAAACCGGCGGAGATTGAGACCAGCGGATCACCGACACCGACCCGGGTCTCTCCCAGAATCACCCAGCATCTTCTTCTTTCCTCAATCTCTGGAAACCATTCCTACCGGGGTGAAACCTCATGGGCCGAACTGCTGAAATATATCGAAAGACCAAGGAAACCGATATCACCCTGAAGCTCGACCTGGATGGTCAGGGACAGAGCCGGATCGCCACGCCTGTGCCGTTCATGGATCACATGTTGACCCTTTTCGCTGCGCACGGATTCATGGACCTCCAACTGACCGCCGATGGGGATACCCAGATCGACGATCATCATACCGTGGAAGACATGGGCATCTGTCTTGGACTCGCGGTACGGCAGGCCCTTCAAGACAAGCTCGGCATCCGGCGGTACGGCGCTGCGTCCGTCCCCATGGACGAGACACTGGTCCGCGTCGTTCTCGATATCTCCGGCCGTCCGTTTCTGGCCTATCGCGTGACGTTCCCGGACGCTTTTTCAGGCCGGTTCGATTTCGGGCTTCTCGAGGAGTTTTTCCGGGCGGTTGTTCTTCATGCCGGGGTCACGCTGCATATCGACCTCCTTGCAGGAAAGAACGCCCACCACATCGCCGAGGCGATTTTCAAGGCCTTCGGCCAGGCGATGGACCGGGCTACGATGATCGACCCACGAAGGGAGGGTGCCGTCCCCTCTACGAAGGGGGCCATTTGAGGCCGTAGTAGAAGAAAGGAAAGAGGTTACAGCCATGTTTCACTCATTATTGCTGCGAATCATTTCTGCAGCAGCTTGTCTTTCGATTTGCATGACTCTTTCAGGCTGCGCTGGTGACCGCAAGGCATCCACCAAGATCGCTGAGCCAATCGTTATCAAGAAACTCGTTGTTTTCGGATTTTCCCGAGGCCTGGCACCCGGTTCGACGCCCGACGTCATTCGAGACCCGATCTCCGGCTCCCTTTTCAGCGCCGAACCCGTTCCGGAAGAGGGTTTGGCTTTTATGAATGAAAATCTCTTCACCAGGATACTTGCCCTTGGCGGCTACGAACTGGTCTCCCCAAGCCAGGCGCAGGGGGTTTATCAAAAACTGATCGCTTCGGGAAAACTCGCCGGGAGTGGCCGACTCGACATGCTGAGGGAGATAGGGCTGGCATTCGGAGCGGACGCGGTGCTTGCGGGCTATCTCTACCGATGGCAGGAACGGGAAGGCACCGATTTCGCCGTCAACCGACCCGCATCGGTCGCTTTCTCTTTCAACCTTCTCAGCCCCCCCAGCGGAGAACTGATCTGGCACAATAAATTCGACAAGACACAGCAGTCGCTGACGGAAAACATTTTTGATTTCAAAACATTCGTGAAAGGCAAAGGCCGTTGGATGACAGTACGGCAATTGGCTGAGATCGGCCTCGAGGGGCTGGTTGCAGCCATGCCTCTTGAAAGCGATTGACGGGCCGGATCCCGGTTTATATCCATCCGGAAAGGATTTCCCGGTGGAACCCGTCAATACGGACATGGGGATTTTTCTTTACACGCTGCGGGTGCTCAGTCCCACCCCTGCGGGGCGGGTTCCGGTTTCTTCACATCCTTCGGGCGCTCAGTCCCACCGGTTCGCGGCGGGTCCCGGTTTGGCCCATATCGAGGAAACGAAGCGTTTGCGTGGGGGCGACCTGCAGGTCGCCGCACCAGCAAACCTGCAGACTGACGCCGAGCTAGGCCGACAAGATCCTTTTTGGATCGACATTTAGAAAAGGAGAATCAAAAGATTGATCATCATACCCGCGATCGACATCAAGGGAGGCCGTTGCGTGCGGCTTCAGCAGGGCCTGATGTCCAAAGAAACCGTATTCTCGGATTTCCCGGAAGAGATGGCTCAACGTTGGGTGGACAAAGGGGCTGAGCGGCTTCACATCGTCGATCTTGACGGGGCGGTCCAGGGTCGTCCCGTCAATGCCGAAACCATCGCCCGAATCGTCAAGGCCGTCCGTATCCCGGTGGAACTGGGCGGGGGAATCAGGGATGTTGCCACGCTGAAGGCTTACTTCGACCTGGGCATCGCCTATGCCATCCTTGGGACCGTCGCCTTGAAGAATCCGGATTTTGTAAAAGAAGCCTGCAATGCCTTCCCTGCAAAGATCATCCTGGGGATCGACGCACGCGGCAACCGCGTCGCCGCTGAAGGCTGGACCGAGGAGTTCGCTGAAACCCCTCTCGAACTCGCCCGTAAATTCGAGCCCTTCAACCTCGCCGCCATCATCTACACGGATATCTTCAGAGACGGTATGCGCACGGGGCCCAACACGGAAGCTACCCGTGCCCTGGCACGGGCATTGGACACCCCCGTGATCGCCTCCGGCGGCATCGCCGACATCAGCCATGTAGAAGAATTGCTGCAGACCGAAAAGGACGGGGTCATCGGCATGATCACCGGCCGAGCGCTCTATGACGGAACCCTGGACCTCGAAGAGGCTATCCGCTTAAGCGTTGATTTTTCTTCTTGACACAACCAAATAAAAGAATATACTGAAAGTTTTCGATGAGGTTTGATATGCCTTTGGAAGCCAGGATTGCCGAAGACCTCAAGAACGCTATGAAGCAGAAGGACGAGTTGCGCGTGTCCTGCCTTCGTATGCTCAAGACCGCTTTGAAGCGGAAACGGGTCGAACTCATCCGGGATCTGACCGACGACGAAGTGCAGGGGGTGATCACTTCCGCCGTCCGCCAGGGGCAAGAAGCCGCCGAGGAATTCAAGGCCGGGGGACGAACCGATCTTGCTGAGAAGGAAGAAGCCGAGATCCGGATCCTATATGAATACCTCCCTCGGCAATTGAACCCGGGAGAGATCGACGCGATCCTGAGGGAGGTCATCTCCGAGACCGGCGCCAAAAGCGCGAAGGACCTGGGAAAGGTCATGAAGGCAGTCATGTCCAGGCTGGCCGGCAAAGCCCAGGGCAAAGAAGTGAACGAGAGGGCTCGGCGCTTGCTCTCTTGAGATTCAGCATTATATTTTGAGGGCCGCGATACACCGATTCTTATGAAGAGGGTCATGGCCACACTGCAGACAGCCAAGGAAGAAATCCGCCGCAAGGCCGATATCGTAGAATTCATCAGTCAGTTCGTTCAGCTGAAGAAGGCCGGCAAGGACTTCGTCGGATTGTGCCCTTTCCACGGAGACAAGGACCCGTCCTTTACAGTCAGCCCGGACAAACAGATGTTCCATTGCTTCGGCTGCAAAAAGGGCGGGGATATTTTCGCCTTCTGGATGGCTTATCATGGCGGGTCTTTCCCGGAGGCCATGAAGGATCTGGCGGAACGCTACCATGTGCCGATCGAGAGTGAGGCCTGGAGCCCGGCTGATCAGCGCAGGGCGGATAAACGGGAAGCCCTTTTCCGAATCAACGAAGCGGCGGCCGCTTTCTTCGAGGCCAGGCTGAAGGATGACGTTGTGGGAAAGCCCGGCCGGGATTACCTTGAAAGCCGCTCCGTGTCCGAAGATGTCCGCACGAGCCTGAGGCTCGGTTACGCACCGGACAGCTGGCACGGCCTGGCGAACGAGCTGAAACGCCGGGGCGCCGACCTGTCGGCCGCCGCGGAGGCCGGCTTGATTGCTCGAGGCGAGCGGCAGGGCTATTACGATCGGTTCAGAGGGCGGATCATCTTTCCCATTTTCGACACCCGGAAAAAGCTCGTGGGCTTTGGGGGCCGCGTCCTCGGGGATGGCCATCCGAAATACCTGAATACACCGGAGACGCCTGTTTTTCACAAGGGCGCCGTCCTGTACGGCCTGCACATCGCTTTGAACTCCATCCGCCAAAGCGGGAGGGTTGTCGTCGTCGAAGGCTACATGGATTTCCTGACCCTTTTTCAGGCAGGACTACCAGAAGTGGTGGCCACTCTCGGAACCGCACTGACCCGCGAACATATCCGGTCTCTCAAAGGCTGCGCGAAGGAGGTCTTTCTGGTTTTCGACGCCGATGCTGCAGGCCGCAATGCGGCGCTCCGCAGCCTCCCTCTTTTTCTGCAGGAAGGCTTGCAGGCGCGGGCAGCCGAACTACCCCCGGGTGAAGATCCGGACAGCCTGGTAAGAAAGGGTGGCCTGGCCTCTTTCAACCCTTATCTGGAGAAAGCCCCTCTGCTTTTCGATTTTTTCCTGGCCCACAAGGCCCGCGTCGAAAGTCCCGATCACATCGAAGCACTCATGGCGACCCTCAGAGAGGTCCTGCCGGTCCTGGCCGAGATACAGGAGGAAGCGCCGCGGAGGCTTTACGTCAAGCGGCTGGCCGAGCACCTCCACCTCCAGGAGGAGATCATCTGGCCTGAGCTTGCCAAGGTTTCCGGTGCAAAGCAGACAAGCCCGGCGCACGCGGAGCGGATCGAAACCGTTCTGATCGAAAAGGAAACGGCCAAGCGCTTCGGGAGTGACCTGCAGCTCCTCAATCTCGTCCTCCATCACCCCGAAAAGGCTGTCGAACTCTCTGATTGCCAGTGGCGATGTCTCGCTGCGGATCGGGTCGTCATCGAAATCATCGAAATCATTTTCAGACATTGCGACTCTCGACGGCCACCGAGTTATGAAGAACTGCAGGATCGTCTGGATAGCGACGAGGCCCGGACGATCCTGCGTGAAACCCTCATGCGGCCCTCGTTTTTTTCCGAGGCGGATGCCCTGTTGGCGGTCACGGAGTTTAAACACAGAATTGAACAGAAGGAGATTGCCGCCTCGATCCAAAAGGCAAAGGCGGAAGAGGATATAGACATTCATGCACTGGACCGACTCCGCAAGTTGAAGGCACAACGTCTTGCGGGACTTACCAAGGCTTAGCGCGCAGCGACCAAGGGCGGAGGGTGAACTGGAATGGGTAAGAACACCGATATCAACGGATTGAAACGCTTGATCGATATTGGCAAGGACAAAGGATATATCACCTACGAGGAGTTGAACGGCGACTTGTCGGACGAACTGATGTCTTCGGAAGACAGCATCGACGACCTGATCATGATGTTCGAAGACCTCGACATCATGGTGGTGGACGAGGCCTCCAAGGAGCGCATCGAGAAATCCAGGGGCGAGCCCAAGGACAGTCTGATTACGGAAGAGCGGGAAAACTTCCGCGTTGACATCGCCGATTCCGCCTCTCGTGCATCGGATCCCGTCAAGATGTACCTGAAAGAGATGGGTTGCATCTCGCTTCTTACGCGTGAAGGTGAGGTTCAGATCGCAAAAAGGATCGAGGCTGGAGAAAAAGAGGCCTTGAGCGTGCTCGTCGAGTGTTCGCTGGGCGTCGAGCACATCATCGAACTCGGCAGAGAACTCGAGGAAGGGCAAATCAAGCTCAGGGATGTCATCAACGACCTCGAGGATGATGAGAACTACACGCAGGTCGGCGAACGGAAAGGGTCGTTGATCAACTTGATCAACGAGATCGCTCAGATCCACAATGACATCCAGGTCAGGAGACTGGAACTGTCCAAAGGGCGATTATCCGATGAGGAGAAGAAAAAGCTGCAGTCCGAGATCAAGAGCGGGCAAATCAAGATCAAGGAACTGGTGAATTCCTTCAAATTGGAGAAGGCCCAGCTCGACGGAATGTACAAAAAATTGAAGACGTTGGCGAATGAAATCGAGGAATGCGAAAGGCAGATTACCGAGTGCATGCTCGCTGCAGGCGGAAAACCCATCTCCTATTTGAAGAAGTGCATCGCCAAACTGCCGAAGGTCTGCACCGACGAAGAACTCATTATGCCCATCGGGATGAAACGGGCGGAGCTCGAAGATCTGAGATGCAAGCTCGAACATGCGCAAGAGGCCATCCTTCAGGCCAAGCAGCGCACAAACCTCACGCCCCGGCAGCTGAAAGACAAGCTGAGGCGCGTCGAAAGCAGCCTGGACAAAGCCAAGCGCGCCAAATCCGAGCTGATCGAGGCCAATCTGCGGCTTGTGGTCAGCATCGCCAAGAAATACACCAACCGTGGGCTGCAATTCCTCGATCTGATTCAGGAGGGCAACATTGGCCTGATGAAGGCCGTCGACAAGTTCGAATACCAGCGGGGGTATAAATTCAGCACCTACGCCACCTGGTGGATCCGGCAGGCCATCACCAGGGCGATCGCAGACCAGGCCCGGACCATTCGCATTCCTGTGCATATGATCGAGACCATCAACAAGCTGATTCGAACTTCCCGTTATCTGGTTCAAGAGCACGGCCGTGAGCCCACCCCTGAGGAAATTGCGGAAAAGATGGAATTTCCTCTGGAAAAGGTGCGCAAGGTCCTTAAAATCGCGAAAGAGCCTATCTCGCTGGAGACCCCCATCGGAGAAGAGGAAGACAGCCATCTCGGGGATTTCATCGAAGACAAACGGATCCTTTCCCCGGGAGATGCCGTCGTCAATTTCAGTCTTTCCGAACAAACCAGGAAGGTCCTCAGGACCCTGACCCCCAGGGAGGAAAAGGTTTTGCGGATGCGTTTCGGAATCGGCGAAAAGGCGGATCACACGTTGGAGGAAGTGGGCCGTGACTTCAACGTGACACGCGAGCGGATCCGGCAAATCGAGGCCAAGGCCCTGCGAAAACTCAGGCATCCGAGCCGCAGCAAGAAGCTCAAGAGCTTTATCGAGAATTGAGGCCGGGTCAACTGCTCTCGGACTCGGTAAGGGATCTTGCCTTTGATTCACAGAGTCGCTGGTCGTTGGAAATGCCGCCCCGGAGTGAGTCAGGCTGGAATTTCCCTTGACAATTCAGGTGCAAGCCCGCATTTTAGATAGTGGTGGATGCATTCAATGGGCCTATAGCTCAGCTGGAAGAGCCACCGGCTCATAACCGGTAGGTCCCTGGTTCGAACCCAGGTGGGCCCACCAGACATGTTCAGCAGTCCCGCAGTTTGTCGGGGTATTCAGGATCGTATGGATTTGGACTGAGCCATCTTCGTGCCAAGGCGCATAGCGAAAGGATGCGCCTTTCACGTTTGTGATCCTCTGCGCCGACCCGGTTACCCCATGACCCCTACGCTGGAAGACATACTGGAGTTGGTCGAATCAGTGGCGCCGGCCCACCTGTCGGAACCCTGGGATAACCCGGGTCTGCAGGTGGGCGACCGGTCGAAACGGGTTCAGAAAATCCTGCTTGCGCTGGACCCCACCCTCAGAGCCATCCAAGCCGCCGTCCGACTTCAAGCCCAACTGCTCTTCACACACCACCCCCTGATCTTCAAACCCGTCTCACAGCTCGACCCTGCAGATTACCCCGGAAACGTTGTTTTTCTAGCTATCCGCTCCGATGTAGCCGTAGTGTGCGCCCATACGAACCTCGACAGCGCTGCAGGGGGCATCAATGATTGTCTTGCCTCCATTTTGGGGTTGACAGATGTCACTGTCCTGCAAGAGGCGCCCGGGAACCCGGGTGCCGGGCTGGGGCGACTGGGGTCTCTGGAGAGACCGATCACTCTCGGTGGGATGGCCGAAACCATCAAAGAGCGTTTGCAGACCCCGAGCTTGAGGGTCATTGGTCCCATGGAAAAACGGATCGAGCGTATCGCCGTTGTCGGGGGCTCCGGCAGCGACTTGGCAGAACTGGCCTTCCGCAAAGGCGCCGATCTTCTGGTAACCGGTGATGTGAGTCACCACAAGGCGCTCGACGCAGCCGCCCTTGGCCTGGCCATGATCGATGCGGGTCATTACGCCACAGAACGGGCAGCTTTGCACGCCTTCAAGGATTCGCTCGAGGCTGTTTTTGAAAGAAGACGTTGGAATACTGTAATCATCTGGGATTCGGAGGAGGAAAACCCCAGCCGGCCTGTCTGACCGTCTAAGACCAAGACAAATGGCTCCTTCGACACTCCGACCGGGGCCGGACATATTTTGTGCCGGTGTGTTTCCTATTGCCCTTACCGCCAAAGCAAGTTGAAGCAAAGATTAAGGAGAGGAAGAATCCATTGGAAGAAACAATCAGACTTTTGATCGGTTTGCAGGATTGTGATTTACGGATCAGAAAGATCCATCAAAAGCGGGCCGAGGGACCCGAGATCATCAAGCAGCTGGCCGAAACAGCCTCTCAAGCAGAGGCTCAGCTCCAGGAAACCCGTCAAGGACTCGAAAATGCCAAGAAAGAAAGGCGGTCCAGGGAAAAGAATCTCGATGATCTTCGGAGCAAGATCCAGAAAAGCAACCTGAAACTCTCGAGCATCAAATCCAACAAGGAATACACCGCTGTCTTGAAAGAGATCGAAGACCTCAAGCGGGAAAAGGCCATCCAGGAGGATGGCCTTATTGAGATCATGGAGGAACTCGAGCGCCTCGAAAAAGAATGCGCTGCGGGCGAACACCGGCTCGATGATGCCAAAAAGCGGTATGAGAGTGATCAAGCGCAAATCCTGAACGAGCTAAGGCAACTCGAAAACGACCTTTCAAATCTGCTGCAGGAACGGAAAACCTTCGAGGGCTCGATTGACGCGACGCTTCTGAAACATTACACTTCTCTGATGAATCATCGGGGTGGGCCCGCCGTGAGCCCCGTCATCAAAGGGGTCTGCCAGACGTGCCGCCTCCATATACCGCCTCAGAAATTCAACGAACTGATACGCGGTGAAGCAGTCATGAGCTGTCCGAATTGCCATCGTATCATCTACTGGGGCGAGGATGAGCGGTTTCAGGGTTTGATGGATATATCTTGATATCCATGGGTATGCCGGAGTAGAACAGGTGGCCGCTGTCCTGCCCATACCGGCAGGATGGAGGAAAGTCCGGGCTCCGAAGGACAGGGTGCTGGGTAACTCCCAGTCCTGGCGACAGGAAGGAAAGTGCCACAGAAAAGATACCGCCCGCGCAGGATGCCTCCCATCCGGCGCGGGTAAGGGTGAAAAGGTGAGGTAAGAGCTCACCAGTCTCTCCGGCGACGGAGGGAGCTAGGTAAACCCCACCCGGAGCAAGGCCAAATAGGGGAACGTTCGAGGGCGGTCCGTCCAAGTTCCCGGGTAGGCTGCTTGAGCCCGTCGGTAACGGCGGGCCCAGATGAATGGTCACCGGCCCGACGGTGGGCAACCCCTTCGGGACACAGAACCCGGCTTATGATCTGCTCCGGCATACCCTACCCGAAAAAGTTGCAGGAAAGGGCCCAAATGCCCATGGCTGAGAGCTGTTTGAAAAGGCCGGCTACCGAGAGCCGCACCATCCTCGTCATCGGAGCCGGACGTTTTGGAGCGAGAGCGGTGAGGCTATTGGGGTCTCATCCCGTCGACGAAACCCGCATCCTCGTGGTGGATAATGATGAAGGACGGCTTTCGTCGATCGAGGATCCCGCCATAGAGACGTTTCGTGCCGACGGGGTCGATTTCCTCGTCGAGTACTTTGCGCAGCTCCACCCGCATGACCTCATCGTTCCGGCTGTTCCTGTTCATGTCGCGGCCGAATGGCTCAAGAAGACCCTGTCCGAATCTTTTCGAATCACACCCCAGGCTATCCCTGGCGGTTTGGAGACAGAGCTGCCGAACACCTGGCGCATCGGCGAAGACATCCTGTTGACCAGCTACGCGGATTTTCTCTGCCCGGAGGATTGTGGCGAACCGGAATACTGCACAGTTTCTGGCGAGAAACGCGATGTCCCGATGCGCGAACTACTCAGGCGTTTGGAGGTCGAAGGATTTTCCGTCCATGTGGTTGCAAGCGCACAGCTCGCACCAGGGCTGGGTGGGTACGAGGCCGAGGCCTTGAACACCTTGAAGGAAACCGTCATATCAGGCGGACATAACCGGAAATGGCTGGTCGCAACGGCGTGCAATTGTCATGGCGTCCTGTCTGCTTTCGAAGTCGCTCTGCCCCCGTTGACCGGCACGACCGGGGTTCCAATCCGGCAATAAGCATTTTCCTGGCAATCCCGAGCAGGCCGTACGCTTGCGCACGGAGGCGATCTGAAGGCCGCCCCATAACCGGACGTGTAGGTTGTGACACCCGGATTGGCAAAGGAGACCCTTTCCACAGGGAAGCGAGCCGAAACCTGCCCGAAACCTATTCGCGGACCGGAGGTACCAAAAAAAGATATGTTCGTGTTTGGAAATTTTCTTGGCGCCATCGCCAGCATCCTGGATATCGTCCTCTCCCTTTACATGTGGATCATCATTATCCGGGCCATCATCTCTTGGGTCAATCCCGACCCCTATAATCCCATCGTGCGTTTTCTGGTTTCTGTTACAGAACCGGTCCTCTATCAGATCCGCCGCCGGCTGCCTTTCGCAATGGGCGGCATCGATTTTTCACCGATCATCGTCATTCTGGCCATCATCTTTATCAAGCGGTTCCTGGTGCAAAGCCTTGCTCAGATGGCCATGCAAATGGGCTGATGCTCCATAGGTTGGCCGGACAACAGGGTTCACGGAGATGAAAAGATCTGAAGCCACCCCATCGACCATACTCCGGATCAAGGTCATTCCGCGATCCTCCTGCAATCAGTTGGCTGGCGTCGAGGGCGGCTTGCTGAAGATCAAGCTGACCGCACCACCCGTTGACGGCAAGGCGAACAAGGCCCTTTGCCACTTTCTGGCCGATCTCTTCGGAAAGCCCCAAACTGCGGTTACCATCCTAAACGGCGAAAAGGGGCGTTTGAAGACCATCCGGATAGCGGAAATGACCTCCGAAAAAGCCGATCGAATGATCCGAGAGAGCATGGAAGCAACTCGTTGACGGCTTCGTCCTCAAGGAAGAAGGACGGCGCTTGCTCAGGATTCCCTTTGGAACAAAGCCACCATCTCATGGTGCAGAACCGGGTTGGCGGCCACGACGCTTTCCGCGTATGGCGTGAACGGCTCGCCTTGCAGGGTGGTGACGAGCCCTCCGGCCTCCTCCACCATCAAGACGCCCGCCGCCGTATCCCAGGGTTTCAACCCGACCTCCCAGAATCCGTCAAAGCGCCCCGCTGCTACATAGCACAGGTCGATCGCAGCCGAACCGGGCCTTCTGACTCCCTGGGCGCTCAATACCATTCTTGCAAAGCGATCGATGTGCAGTTCCGGATCCTCCCGCAGGTTGTAAGGAAATCCTGTACCCAGAAGGGCTTCGCTCAGACGGGCCGTCCCGGCCACGCGCACAGGATGGCCGTTCAGGCGCGCCCCGCTGCCCCGCCTGGCTTCGAAGACTTCTCTCATGACCGGACAAGAAACAACCCCCAACTCCAGCCGACCCTCGATCTCCAGCGCGATAGAAACGGCAAACAATGGAAATCCATGCGCATAGTTCGTTGTCCCATCCAAGGGGTCTATCAACCAGATACGGCCCGAATCACTGTGGTAGCGTCCCGATTCCTCGGCCAGCACACCGTCCGAGGGGAAATGAGCGGCGATCGTCTTCACAATCAAATCCTCCGCTTGAACATCCGCATCGGTCACCAAATCGACCCTGCCCTTTTTCCTTATGTGAATATCGTTCCCGTACAGCTCAACAAGCAAAGCGCCTGCCGACTCGGCGGCTTGACGCGCCACATCCATTTCCTGCTCGAACATCGGTCCTCCTATTGGAAACGGGAATCGTACCGCAAGACCCACAGTCCATCGGCCTGCGAAGAGAAATTTCGGCCCCGAGGGCTGCGAACCCCTGCGGCATGCATCATACGTGCAAACGCGATGCGTTGACAAAAGCGGAGTAAAGCCCAAAAAAACGGGCTTTGCTCAAAGGCCATTCAAGGTTTTTCGCCGGAAAGCGAGCCAGGCAAGAAGCTCTCCCTTCCGCTGACAGGGATATTTCCTTGTAAAATCGCGCAGCCAAACCCCTTTTTATGGTAGCATGGAATGCAGAGCGCATTCAAACGCTCAACAGTTTCCATCCGGAAATGGTCTTTTTGGCCAATCTCGGCGTCAATCTGCACGTTTGCTTGTGCGGCGACCTGCAGGTCGCCTCCGCGCAAATGCTTGATTTCCTTGATATTGGCCAAACCGGGACCCGCCCCGCAGGGGTGGGACTGAGCACGCGCAGCGTGTAAAGAAAAATCCTCATTTCCTGATTGGAAACTTAGTCCTACCGCGAAATCATTTCCGGATGGACACCACCTAACCGCTTTAACGGGACACCGCCTCACAAAGCAGGAATGAAGCGTTACAGGGATTACAATACCTATCTGCGGGAGATATTCGGGGAACGCGTACAGAAGATCCCTCTCGATGCCGGTTTGAGTTGCCCGAATCGCGACGGGACCCTTTCCTCGGAGGGATGCATTTACTGCGACGCCCGCGGCAGCGGCACCGGCGCCTTTTCGTCCCGGGGAGAATCTATAGTTGACCAGATTGAACATGCGAAGGCGTTTCTTGTCGAACGCTACGGCGCGAGGAAATTTATCGCCTACTTCCAATCCTTCACCAACACCTACGGGCCGCTGGAGCAATTGAAGGAGCTCTATGATGCGGCACTTTCCCGGCCGGATATGGTCGGTCTTAGCGTCGCCACTCGACCGGACTGCGTCGACCGAGAGAAGCTCCGGCTTCTCAGCTCCTACCGCCCAGACCATCTCGTCTGGGTGGAATTCGGGCTGCAATCCTCCCACGATGAAACCCTCCGCCTGATCAACCGCGGGCATGATTCGACCTGTTTCAAGGAAGCGGTCCGGTCTGCAAAGGCCTGCGATCTAAGCGTCTGCGCCCATATCATCCTGGGACTTCCCGGCGAAACCTCTGCTATGATGCTGGAAACAGCCCGGTTCCTCGCCGATCTGCCCATCGACGGGATCAAGATCCACTCCCTCTATGTATTGCAGGGCACCGTCATGGGCGCTCTTTTCAATTCCGGGCGATATGAGCCGATGACGCGGGCCCGCTACGTCGAGACAGTCGTCGAAATCCTGGAAGTACTGCCGCCTGGCCTCGTCATACAGAGGCTGACAGGCGATCCACCCAGAACGGGCCTCCTCTCTCCCTTATGGACGCTCGAAAAACAGAAAAATCTGAATATGATAAAAAACGCTTTGGAACGGGAGAATACATGGCAGGGCCGGCTGTACCGATGATCCACTGCTGGAGGCTGAGGGTGGGGCGGCTTTCGGTCAGCGTCGCATCGAGCACCCTGGGCGCCAAGCGCATCGAGCTCTCCCTCGACTCGCAAACCCCGGTCCTCGAATTGTTCAGACCCCTCTTCCCGGGTTCTACCCTGATCCTGAGCCGGGATTGGAACGAGCCGTTGATTGTTGCGGTCGAGGCGTCGCTCGCCGGGGATTCGCCTTCCGCCTCGCTGCAGACGGATATCGCGCCCACACCTTTTCAGGATGCCGTTCTTCGTGCGATCAGCAGAATCCCATTCGGTTCGACGCTGAGGTATTCAGAGGTTGCGGCAACCCTGGGGAACCCCTCACTGGCCCGGGCCGTCGGTCAAGCCTTGAAGCGCAACCCGCTCCCGATCGTCTTTCCATGCCATCGAGTCCTGGCTGCCAACGGGCTCGGGGGGTTCGGGGGCAGGTCACCGGCAAACTTGGCAATCAAGCGCTTTCTTCTGGAGCGGGAGGGCTCTCTCGAAACCGCCTAAAGGGCCTCCAGGAAAGATTCCAGGCTGCTCAAATCCTGGACGCTGAAAGTGCGGACCTTCTCGTCGCGGCCGGCGATCTTACGCACCAGGCCTGTCAAGACCCGCTTGGGCCCCACCTCCACAAAGGTATCGACTCCGTCTTCCAGCATACCCCGCACAATCTGGTACCATCTTACAGGGCTCGTCAGCTGCCGGGCCATGATATCCTTCATGTCTTCCGGGTCGGACTCCACCTTGCCGGTCGCATTGAAAAACATCTTTCCAACAGGCTTCTTGAACGATATGGCCGAGATGAAATCCCGGAACTCACCGACGGCCCCCTCCATCAAAGAGCAGTGCCAGGCACCGCTGACGTTCAAGGGCAGGGCCTTGGCACCCAGCGCCTGGGCGCCTTTAACAGCACGGGACACCGCATCCATCTCGCCGGTGACCACAATCTGTTCGGCGCTGTTGTGGTTTGCCACAGCCAGCACCTGCCCCTCGCGCACCTCGGCAACCAAACTCTCGACCCGGTCTATCGGCAAGCCGATGACGGCGGCCATGCCACCCGGATGCACAACCGCCTCACGCTGCATCAACCGCCCCCGCATGTCGACAAGACGAAGCGCATCCTCCGAGGCGATCACCCCGGCTGCAACAAGGGACGCATATTCCCCGAGGCTGTGTCCCGCCGTCATCTGAGGAGCCACCCCAGCCTCCTGCAGGGCGTGAAGGCAGGCGAGACTCACGGCGGTGACGGCCGGTTGCAGATTTTCTGTCAGGGTGAGTTCTTCGAGCGGACCATCAAAGCACAATGCTGACAGCCGCTTCCCGCAGATCTCGTCCATCTTGTCGAAGATGCCTTCTCTTACGGCGTCGTATCGATCGAACAGATCCCGCCCCATCCCCACAAATTGAGAACCCTGCCCAGGAAAAAGATAAGCGATGCTTGCGCTCATTACCCCTCCCTCCATGCACATCAGGAAGAAACAACACGTCTCGGGCTTTATAAACTACCCTGATGCGTGAGAAAATAAGACCCAGTGGGTCGTATAGGAAGGCCCTTCATGCTCAAAATCTACAGAGACGGACGGCTTCGCCACAGACCGAATAAAAGGCCCGATAAAACGAGCAAGGATCGCTGAGGCCGGAAAAGGATGCGCGGACCTGTAGAAACAAGCCCGCGCAAAGAAACCTTGCTTCCCACCGGAAATATCCCCTTTTACCAATCTCGGCGTCAAGCCGCACGTTTGTCTGCAAGGCGATTTGCAGATCGGATCCGCGCAACTGCTCGATTTTCTGGACTTCCAGAAAACCAGGACGCGCCGCAAACCAACGGGACTGCACACGCAAAGTGTGTGAAGGAACCTGTCCCCGCCCCGCAGGGGTGGGACTGAGCACACGAAGCCTGTGAAGAGAAAATCCTCATTTCCGGACTGGGAATCGGATTCTACCGCAAAATCATCTGCGGACGGATACGCCCTCAACTCGACAGGAAGACCGGCTCAACAACTTCTGTCAGAAGATAATCCTCTATACCTTTTGCGGGTCCCCAACCTTCTTTCGAAACAATTCATCCATGGCAACATCGTATTCCCTGGACCCGGGCGTCAACGCCTTGTTGTGGCTCAACTGTTCGACGACCTCCGCCTCAGCCCTTTCGAACTTGATGTTGATCTGACTCAGCACTTCGTTGATTACACGGTATATCTCCGAATCCGTGCCGTACACCTCGATGACCCCGGGCTCGTTCACCAGCACCTCGGTCAGATACTGGGTCATGTAGAGCGCGTAAGGGTTGGGTCGAGGCACCAGGTTACGGATCGGCGCGATAAAATACCTGAAATCGAATTCGGTGCTTTTCAGAATACGTTTGAGACCTTTTAGGATCGCATCCGAAACGGCTGCAGGATTATCCGTTTCAACGATACCTTGCATCAGGAGGGCCTGGGAGAGCCGGTTGTGGATCTCCGGCAATTTGAACTTGAAGAAACGATCCTGACGATAAGCCTTCTGTTTCTCCTGCCGCTCCAGCTGTTTGATCAGGCCCTCTTGAACTCTGCCACTATCAAAATTTTTCATAGGCTAACTCGAGGAAGAGCAATCTTTGGCCGTTCCTCCATCATTCGCACTTCCACATGACTGTGCCGGCTTCGATTCACCCGTTCCCTCGGCACCCGAAGTGGAACTGCTGGTTGCACCCGTCGAAGCGCTTTGAGTACAGCTGCTCGATTTGCTAGCATAATCGGTAACATACCATCCAGAACCCTTGAGATGGAACGTGCTTTGGCTGATCAACTTTCTAAGCCTTCCATTGCATGAGTCGCATTGGGTCAAGGGTTTATCCGAAATTTTCTGCCAGACCTCCTTCTTTTTTCCGCACTGGGTGCATTCATATTCATAAATCGGCATAGCCAACACCCCCTCTTCATGATTTCTTTCACCTTTGTGTGGGCAGATCTCCAGGGACAACGGATCGGCTCGCATAAAGGATCCCCTTCAAAACACCGCCCAACCGATGGCTTTCATCAGAAAACGGCACTCCTCCAGAATCAGTGATCATTTTCCAATGAAAACAATAGGATGGCCGTCATCCCGGCATTCCCCTCAGCAAAGCCCAGATAGTCGGCATGTGCGGTGCCCCCTATAAGCGGAAAGGACATGTCCCAATCTGGGGATGGCAACTTTCCGCAGAATTTCATGCGTAATGTCGTGGACCGCCTTTTCTTCTTCCTCACGCTTGAACCAAGGCAGATCAAAACGCTGCAGGAAATTCGAAAACCTCACGATATGCACCAATTCATGCGTAAAAACATAAATCATCAGGGGCAAAAGCGATATGTCCGCATCGCGGCTTACCGCCTCGAGCACCTGATGATCCTGGACGCAGATTGAATAGTGGTCTACGGTTCTGGGGATCGGATCGCCTTCGTCTTTTACGACGAAACCCTTGTTCAGGAGCGCAAAAACACCTTCACTGATCTCCTGACAACTCAACAGCGGGAGCGTCCTGACATCATAACGGTACCTGCGCCATTGACGATGGGAGAACTTGTAATAGTTCCCTGTCACATCCTCTGCGATATCCAGCGCATCACCGAGCGTATCTAGATCCGAACCTTGAAAGGACCGCAAGGCCATATGGAAAAACTCTTTGCAAAAAGGGTTGTCCCGATATAGGCACACTGCTTTAGGGGAGCCGAATCTCCTTCTTGGTTTGCTTGGTGGCGGTGACTGGACTCGAACCAGTGACTCTGCGGATATGAGCCGCATGCTCTGACCAACTGAGCTACACCGCC
>ENA-OSEO01002099-OSEO01002099.1-sediment-metagenome-genome-assembly--contig:-NODE-2099-length-30503-cov-5.127030_pt1 | contig 30503 bp, 34 predicted proteins | sample MGYA00237883_ERZ534232 | MGnify/ENA metagenome assembly ERZ534232 | reverse complement strand
CAACGGCATGCTTGGGCTGGCGCATCGTGGGTTTGCGCTCAACGATTACGGCGATCACATCATCCACACGCTGCGCAAGGTAGGATATATCTCGGCCCTGGCGGGCGTGCAGCACATCGCCCACCCGCGCGATCGGGCTGCTCAGATCATCGGGTATGATATCTATTTGGGCGCGATGGCGACCGCCCATGACCGGGCGGCTGAGTGGTTGAACAATAGTCCGCCAGAACCGTTCTTTCTGTCGGTGGGATTCGACGAAACACACCGCGAGTTCCCGGTCGATCCGGATGAGAACCCCAACTACTGCCTGCCCCCCGCCCCCCTGCCCGACACGCCCGAAACGCGCGCGGACATGGCGCGGTTCAAAGCCAGCGCGCGCATACTGGACCAGAAAATTGGCGTGGTGATCGAGGCGTTGGCGCGCAGCGGTTTGGCCGACCGGACGCTCGTGATCTGCACCACCGATCACGGGATTGCCTTTCCGCGCATGAAGTGTACCCTGACCGACAGCGGGATCGGCGTGATGCTTATTATGCGCGGGCCGGGCGGGTTCGCGGGCGGCAAGGTGATTGATGCGATGGTGACTCACCTGGACCTGTTCCCAACTATCTGCGAGCTTGCTGGCGTCGAACCAGCGCCGAGATTGCAGGGCGTCTCGCTGCTATCGCTGGTCGGTGGCACAGTGAACGCGATCCACGAAGAGATCTTCGCGGAGGTCAACTATCACGCATCGTACGAGCCGCAACGGTGCATCCGTACAGCGCGCTGGAAATACATCCGGCGCCATGATGGGCGCGCCAGGCCGGTGCTCACTAACTGCGATGATAGCCCCAGCAAGGATCTCTGGCTGGCGCACGGCTGGCGCGAGCTGCCGCCCGCCGAGGAAGCGTTGTATGACCTGATGTTCGATCCCAATGAGTCCGCCAACGTGACGAACGATCCACGCCACGCGGCAACGCTGGTCGACTTGCGCATGCGTCTGGAAACCTGGATGCATCAAACAGACGATCCGCTGCTGCGGCACGGCTACGTTCCGGCGCCGGAGACTGCGATGGTAAACAACCCGGATGATCGATCGCCGAACGGGCTGACGTTTCCAGCCCGGCGACGTGCTGATTCATGAATGGCGCTATCTGTGTTGGCATGGCAGCCGCAATGTCTATGCGTGATCCGCTTCTCGGATGGGCAACGATTCATTAGGCGCGGTGCAAAGTTGTAGCGGCAACCTGTATCTCCCATGCACAATCTGCCGCACTCGCTGCTCGGAAAAAAACAGATGCCTTGGCTGGAGTAGCTCCGGACTCGCCGTTGTGTTGGCTACACCATACATCCATTCGGATTTGAGGGGAGATTCTTCACTCAGGCAGCCTTACGATCATAGGCATGATGAAGCCCACCCAGCACGGGACGCACGACAATTTCGCCTTCAACTGGCAGAGATATATTAGGCGCATCAGCCTCGGCAGGGGTCCGCTGGTCGATACCCTGATGAGGCCGGTCCACATTGTAATACTGCACACACTCTCTGACGAGGCGACACAGTTGCTTCTCACTGAGAATGAGGATGTGGTCCAGACATTCACGGCGCAGACTGCCCATGAACCTTTCGCAGTACGCATTGGCACGCGGTGCGCGCAGCGGCGTGCGCAAGACCTCGATCTCTGCTGCCACGTTAGCAAAGTGTTCGCCATATTTTCGGTCATTATCGCGGATCAAGTAACGCGGCTGTTGTCCAAAGGGTGTGGCTTCACGCAGTTGCTGGGCGACCCAGGCGTCTGAGGGCGAACGCGTTACATTGAAGTGGATAACTCGGCGCGATCCCACTTCGATGATCACGAATACGAATACAGACCGGAAGAACACATCGTAGGTCTGAACGAAATCACACCCCCAGATATCCTCAGCATGATTCCGGACAAACGTCGTCCAGGTTTGCCCACTCGGACGCAAGCGCGGCATGCGGTTCAGATATTTCTGGATCGTGCGCTTGCTGACGGCAATTCCCCGCTTCAGCAGCTCACCTCGGATCCGTTCCGCACCCCATAGACGGTTGTCCGTCGCCAGACGCCAGATCAGCTGGATGGTCGTCGCTGACAGCGTGGCCGGTTGCGGTTTCGCTTTCGATTTGCGTCGCCATACAACCTTGAAGAGTTCGCGATGCCACCGCAACAAGGTGTTAGGTTGAACAATCATCAGAGCATCTTTCCAGGCGGGCAACAACCGCGCCAGCAACACCAGCAACCGCCGATCCCTGTTCGTCAACGGCGGTCGCTTCTTCTCTCGGCTCAGCACGATCACCTGCTGCCGCAGAAACGCGTTTTCCAGCACCAACTCCGATCGCCCTCGCGTCAGATCCGCCACTGTGCCCAGCACAATCGACTGGTTGGTCGGTTTCACCCAATGCCGGATACGTCGTTCCAGCAGCTTCAGGCACGGATACACCAGCAACCACAGCACTCTATCCATCAAGCGCATCATCACGTCCTTCCAAAACGAAGCCCGGTCGCAAACCGGGCCACTCTATGACATGACGTGATTTTCTGCCACCTAACACATCTTTCCGCGGTCAAATCAACTCGTTTTCTTCGCCTGACTTTGAACGGATGTCTGGTGTAGCCAAGACAGGATGCCGGACGTTGTAATACGCGACATGCTCGTGCAACACCCGGCGCAAATGACGTTCGTTGAGAATGATCACCCTGTCCAGGCACTCTTCACGCACCGTCCGCACCCATCTTTCGGCGTGTGCATTGGCATTCGGTGCGTGATAGGGTATATCCACTAACTCCACTCCCTCTGACTCGAACACGATGTCAAACGCGCCGGTGAACTTCGTGTCGTGGTCGTGGATCAGATAGCGCATCGGTAACTCGCAGTCCTACAACTCCCACGTCATCTGCCGCGCTTGTTGGGTTACCCATGCCCCAGATGGACGGGCCGTACAACCGGCCAGATGTACCCTCCGTGTGCCATGCTCCAGAAAGAAAAGTACATACAGCGTTTGCAGCGTCAAGGTTTCGACGGTGAAAAAGTCGCATGCCAGGAACTGATCCTTGTAGTGATTGAGGAACACGCGCCAAGAACTGCCCGCTCGTCCACGTTCTGGTGCTGGAGGTATGCCATGGCGTTCCAGCACTGTACTCACCGTCGTCTTGCTCACCTGGTACCCCAGCTTGCGCAGCTCGCCGGCCAGCTTCTCATGGCCTAAGCCAGGGTTGTCTCTAGACACCTGCAGAATCCGTGTTCCAACTCCGCATCAATCGGTGGCCGTCCCGGTTCTCTGTGCTGCTCGTAAGCCCACTTCCGTCGCACGATTGCCCGATGCCACCCGATCACAGTAGCGGGCTCGAATACTCGTATGCTGTATTCCAGTGCTTCCTGTCCGTTCCTGGCTCGCTTTTTCAGTCGAACGGCGAGCATCGCCAGTGGTACCTTCTGCCATCGCGGGATGTGTGGCCCACGCGCTTGTCTCCGTTCCACGATCCGCAACTGTTGGCGCAAAAGCAAGAGTTCTAAATCCTTCTCATCTTGACTCATCCCGCTAACCGCCAACACGTCCATCAAAAACTCCTACAGAAATAGAACCGTCCGAAACACCATTGACCCCTCGCCTTCTGTTCATACAGCACAAAAAACCTGCCAGTGTACCTCACTGCCAGAGTCTGTACAGCATTTCAATGCTGTCTTCAGCCGAAATTCTTCCCGTGGTTAATTTTCGGATACTACGAGATGATGGCGTGGTGCTCTCGGTCGTCCTGGATGCAGCCCAGGGCCGATCGTTCCTCCTCGTATTAGATGCAGCCTCACTGGGCGAGATCGCCCGGGCCTACGTGCCCCACCCCATCCTGTTCGGCTATCACGGCGAGTATTTCCAAACCTGACAGGCAGGTATACAGATGGCAAACGCCAGAGCGGACATGGCTGCTCCGGCATACCATCCCCACGTCCCGCGCTATTTATTCCCACACCGGGCCGGCTCCTCGCCCTTCCCGCTTTCCCGCGGCGGAGGTGTGGGCGGGTCAGGCCGCGATCGAGCGCCGGCTGGCTGCCACACACGGCCTATTCTGTGTTAGAATAACGGCCAACGGTGGCACAACATCCAGTTGCAGCCTGGTTACCGGGAACCATCGCCATGCAGGCAGACCATTCCAGCGCGTCTCCTTCTATGACTTCGGCACTCGCCCGAGAGCGTATCGAACGGGCGGCCCCGCAGTTGATCCAGACAGCAAGCACCCAGTTGGCAGCACTGCAGGCGAATAAGCTCCTCGCCACAGCGCAGCCCGCCGCGTGGACGGAGAAGCTCGAAAGCCACCTGGACGCGCTGGCCGCAGCACTTAGCGAAATCGATCCGCAGTCGTTCACCAGGCATGTACAGTCCCTTGCCACCGACGAGAAAGCCCTCGACGATCTGCGCGTTGCGCTCGAAGTTCTGGGACAAGCGATCCGCGAGAATCTTGGCGAGCATGTCTGGTCGGTGGTCCGGCGCGTGCTCGATCCTGCTCTGGAGTGGCTCGCCTCGCCCAGCGACACGCGCCGCTTGCTCCACGTTCCAAACGAACCGAATCGGGTCCTGAACTTTACCCAACATATTCTGGACGGCAACCGCATCCCGGCGGAGAAGCTGGTCTTCGATGCGCTGGACCAGGGCCAGACCATTCGGGATATCTACCTGGATATCCTACAACCTAGCCTATACCGGGTTGGATATCTTTGGGAGGTCGGCCAGGTGTCGATTCCCCAGGAGCACTTGGCCACAGCGATTACCCAATCCGTCCTCTCGGCCATCTACGCGCGCGTTGAGCTACCGGCCAGCCTCGACCGGCATGCGGTCGTGGCGTGCCTGCAAGGCAACTTCCACGAAATCGGCTCGCGCATGCTGGCGGATTTCCTCCAGATGGCAGGTTACAACGCCCGCTTCCTGGGTACCAATACGTCGATCGACTGCCTGCTAGAGACCATCCAGACACTCAGGCCAGATGTAGTTGGTCTGGCTGCCACCACAGAGGAACAGGTGGACCCGGTAAAACAGGCAATCGAACGTATCCGCGCCGATTTCACAAGCTACCGACCGACCATCATGGTCGGTGGCCTGGCATTCAATCTCGTCGATGGATTATGGAAAGTCGTCGAGGCCGACCTATGGAGAGAGAATGGCGGGCAGGCTGTTGACGAGCTTGTCGGCTCCTCGGACTGGGCATGAGCACTTCTGACCTGGACCATAGCGATCTGCAACCCTGGCTCTCCCTCCTGCTGTCGTTTGTCGACGCCGCGCGCGCCTTGGCCATCGGCGTGTTCGACAGCGAGGGGTTTTTGCATTACGCGAACGCCGGGATGCGCCATTTGTTGGGAAACCCAACCGGCGACGGATGCGCAGCGACGCATTTCAAAGCGCCCACGTTCGAGAAACTCCTCGCCAACCCGGATCGCCAGGAGCGGACCTACCAGGGTCTGTTAACCTTCGGGAGCGAGGAGGTGCCTCACCGATCTGTACGGGGGATGGTCGTTCGCCGCGGTCATGTGCTGCTGGTCGTGGCGGAACACGATATTGAGGAATTGGAGCGCGTGAATCACCAGATCATGGAGGTCAACCGCGAGATCACCAATCTCCAGCGCGAGCTAGCTCGGCAGAAAGCGGAGTTGGCTCAACTCAACGAGCGCAAGAACGAGTTCATGGGCATTGCCGCACACGATCTCCGCAGTCCGCTGAGTGTCATTCAGGGATTCTCGAGCCTGCTCGTCCGCCACCCAGATATGCCGGAGGAAGAACGGGCCGAAATCTTCTCCATGATCGCGGACTCCATTCAAGATATGCTGCAGATGCTGAATAACCTCCTCAACGTCTCAGAGATTGAATCAGGTAGGGTGCGCATGTCGCCCGTTGAAACCGACGTCTATGACTATATGCAGCAGGCCGCGCGCAGAAATCACCACCTGGCCGAACAGAAAGACATCACGCTCCACCTGGATCTGGCGCCGGATCTGCCCGCCATCCGGTTCGACCCGCACCGCATCCAGCAGGTGATAGACAACCTGTTGAGCAATGCGTTCAAATTCTCTCATCCAGGGACTTGTGTCACCATCCGCGCGAAAAAGCTCCCGACTAACCACATTGAGATTTCGGTCATCGATCAGGGCCAGGGCATCAAAGTCGACGAAATCGGAAAGCTGTTTCTGGCTTTCCAGCGCACCAGCACGCGATCGACGGCAGGTGAGCACAGCACCGGGCTGGGGCTGGCGATCTGTAAGCGCATTGTTGAGTTGAGCGGTGGCCAGATTGGGGTCGAGAGTACGCATGGTAAGGGAAGCCAGTTCTTCTTCACACTGCCGATAGCTTCTGATTGATCGCCACCAACTGCTCTCACTCACCTCCTGAAGCCTTCCATTGCCGTTTAGGCATCAATCAACTAGGCAAGGTAACAGAGCGATACCCGACGTCAGCCTGATCATCGGATGCCTAGCGGGCAGATGCTGTGGGATAGCCAGGTCTTGATGAGCCGTAGCGCCGGGCTCCGCGGGATAGATCTATATGGTTCTCGGGAAAAAGTCTGCCTGGGCGCGTACCCGCCCGCTAAGCGGGTGTACGTTCGTTCTTGGCGACCATTCAGCGCGCGCACTCTTCAACTCTTCACACCACGTTCATACTTCTCTAAACTCAAACCCTTAAAACTCTGCTCACATTGAATCGTGATTGGCTGACAAGCCACAGTAGACCACTCAAACACAAGGAGAAAAACGAACATGCGTAAAACTATTGCCCTTCTCGTTTCATTAGTCATGGTTCTGGCTCTCGCTGCGCCGGTGATGGCGCAGGATGAACAGGACATTGTCGACGTCGCTGTCGCTAACGGCAGCTTCACAACCCTCGTCGCGGCCGTACAGCAGGCTGAGTTGGTCGACGCGCTGAAAGCGGAAGGCCCCTACACAGTCTTCGCCCCCACGGATGATGCCTTCGCCACCCTGCTCGAAGAGACGGAGATGAGCGCTGAGGACCTGTTAGGCGCCGAGAATCTCGCCGACATCCTGCTCTACCACGTCGTCGAAGGTGAGTTCAATGCCGAGGCCGTGATCGAGCTGGTGGGCGAGTCCGAATACGTCCTCGTTGATACGCTGGCGGGCATGCCGGTCAAGGTCAGCGTGGACATGGGTAACGTGTACATCAACGACGCGATGGTCGCCATGCCAGATGTGGACGCCTCGAACGGCATCATTCATGTGGTGGACAGCGTGATCATGCCGCCCAGCCAGACCATCACCGACATCGTCGTTGAGACGGCGGGCATGGAAGAAGGCGCGGAGTTCACCGTGCTGCTGGCGGCGGTCGCGGAAGCTGAGCTGGCCGAGGCACTGGCGGGCGAGGGTCCGTTCACCGTGTTCGCGCCGACCGACGCTGCCTTCGCGGTTGCCCTCGAAGCGCTGGGCATCACCGCTGAAGAACTGCTCGCCAACGAAGATCTGGCTGGCATCCTGCTCTACCACGTAGTGAGCGGCGAGGAAGCGCTGTACTCGAACGACGTGGCCGCGGCCCTGGCGGAAGCTGGAGACGAAGGCATCGCGGTCGAGACCATGAACGGCGCATCCTTCACCGTGACTGCCGACGACGAGGGAATTTACGTTGACGGCGCGAAGATTATCACGACCGATATCATGGCGAGCAACGGCGTGATCCACGTCATCGACGCAGTCATTCTGCCGCCGGCTGAATAATCACAACGTCTACCAAACAAGGCCAGGGTTGGGTTTACACGCCCTGGCCTTCTTCGTCTGTTGGCGCGTAACGCTGGAGGGAATATGGTGGCTGACGCACTGATTTGGGGCGCTTCTGGTGGCATTGGCCGGGCGCTGGTTCGGACCTTGAAGAGTCAGGGCTGGCAGACGTTCGCTGCTGCGCGGAACCTATCGCGGATCCCTACCGAGGCTGACGCGATGTATCACTTCGATGCGACCGTTCCCGGCACGATCAACGAGGCCCAGCTTCTAATCGCGGAGGACAGCCAGGGACTTGACCTGATTGTCTATGCCGCCGGCAACCTGCGCACGGAGTTGCTCGCGAAGACAGCCTCTGAAGACTGGTTGGCCGTCATGAATGCCAACCTGACCGGGGCATTTCTGACGGCCACTCGGAGCCTGTACCTGCTCAAAGAGGGGGGACACATGATGTTCATGGGGGCGTATGTCGACCATGTCACGCTGCCCAAGATGGCGGCGTATGCCGCGGCCAAAGCGGGACTCGAGACCATGGTGGCAGTCCTCAGAAAAGAAAACCGTAGGCACAGGTTCAGCATGGTGCGTCCAGGCGCAGTCGATACCTCGTTCTGGGAAAAGGCGCCCTTCAGGAAACCCGCCGATGCGAAATCCCCCGAGGCGGTCGCACAAGCGATTCTGGCTCATTATCACGCTGGCATAAACGGTGATTTGAACCTATAAATCAGATGGATTGAGATCAGCGTGATCTCAATTTTCCGGGAGGGCGGGAATCACAGCGCATGACGAAAACGAACAAAGCAGAGACAAGGTTGATCCTGGTGACCGGCGTCACAGGATATATTGGCGGGCGCCTGGTGCCGCGCTTGTTGGAGGCAGACTACCGCGTGCGCGTCCTGGTACGCGATCCGGATCGTCTACAGGGTCGCCCGTGGTTGGATCAGATCGAAGTACATAAGGGTGACGTGCTCGATCCTGAGACACTAAAACCTGTCCTGGCGGGCGTGGACGCTGCGTATTACCTGATCCACAGCATGCGCGGCAACCCGGATTTCCACCAGCGTGATTTGACCGCCGCACGCAACTTTGGCGCAGCTGCTCGAGCACAGGGTGTGCAGCATATCATCTACCTGGGAGGATTGGGCGACCCAGACACCGATTTGTCCCAGCACTTGCAATCACGCCAGCTCACTGGCGAGGCACTGCGTGAAGCGGGTGTCCCTGTGACCGAATTCCGGGCCGGGGTTATTGTAGGATCGGGCAGCATTTCATTCGAGATGATCCGCTACCTGACCGAACGTATTCCGATCATGATCTGCCCGCGGTGGGTGTTCACGCGGATCCAACCGATCAGCGTGCGCGACACGCTCGATTACCTCGTCGCTGCCCTCAACACACCAGACAGCGTTGGCCAGGTCATCGAGATTGGCGGCGCAGATGTGCTGACCTATGGCGAGATGATGACCGGCTATGCCCGTGTGCGCGGGCTGCGTCGCTATCTTGTCCCGGTGCCGGTCTTGACCCCGCGCCTCTCGTCGTACTGGGCCCACTGGATGACCCCCATCCCGAGCGACATTGCCCGGCCGTTGATTGAGGGGCTGCGCAACGAAATCATCGTGCGAGACGATACCGCCCGGCAGGTTTTTCCCAACATTCAACCGATGGATTATGAGTCTGCTGTCCGCCTGGCCCTGCAAAACTTGCAGGCCAGCGCGGTTGAAACCTCGTGGAGCGATGCCCTGGTGAGCAGCCAGCCACAGCGCGAACCAACCATTCTCACCACACATGAAGGCATGATCATCGAGCAGCGCCAGCGGGTCGTCGCTGCGCCGCCGGAGACCGTTTTCCGCGCATTCTCAGGCCTGGGTGGCCAGCGCGGTTGGCTGACCTTCAACCGGGCGTGGCGGCTCAGAGGCGTGCTCGATCGCATCGTCGGCGGAGTAGGCTTTCGACGGGGGCGACGCCATCCGGATGAGGTGCGGGTTGGGGATGCGGTCGATTTCTGGCGCGTGGAAGCAGTTGAGGAAAACCGCCTGCTTCGACTGCGAGCCGAGATGAAGGTGCCCGGACGCGCCTGGCTTCAGTTCTCGGTGGAACCGATCGATGACGCGCAGACACGCCTCACCCAGACGGCGTTCTTCGCTCCCAAAGGATTGTTCGGTTGGCTCTACTGGTACGGCCTGTACCCGATCCACGGCCTGATCTTCTCAGGCTTGGTGCGGAAAATAGGGGAACGGGCCGAGCAGTCGACTACGAATTAGTGATCATTCCGGGCACGTCTTTGAGAGCAGTCCGGGTACCGAATCCTGCATCCGGTCTGTGAAGTTCCAGGTGAACACCTTCACCGGCTCGATCACGATCGTGACTTCTTCGTGGCTGCGCGCCAGCAAACGTCGGGCCAACTGGTTTTCCGTAGAACCCACATACCGGACCAGCAACTGCCGCAAGGTGTCAGCGCCTGACGTGGCATCAATAGTGGCGATTCCCTGTCCTCGCACACCGCAATAGGGCGGCTGGTCAGCGGCGATCTCGAAGGCACAGCGCCGCTCGTGCCGTAGATAGCTGGTCACGCGTGCCGTTGCCTGGGTTGCACAATACAAACGTCCGTCGCGGCACAAATACCATAACGAGAGAACGACGGGCCAACCCGACGGTGAAATGCACGATAAACGCAGTGGAATGACCACCTCACGCAGGTAATACTCGATGTTGGTCGTGAAGAGTGCCATTTCACCTCCTCCTCAGTTTCTGTCGTCATGCGCGCTTCTCAAAAAGCAGGTGCGTGACAAAATACGCCCGACCCTGGTGTATGCCGAACACTTCAGCACATCCTATGAAGAACAGCCGCCAATAGACAAACCAGCGTAGCGCCTGATCGGCGCCATAGACATCCACCATGATTGGCACTATCTGCGCGCGATGAGCGTCGAGCTTTTTCAGCCATGCATTCAAAGTGCGTTCATAATGTGTGCCTGCCACGCGCCAGTGGCTGTAGACGGTCAGATCGCGCTGGAAATATAGCAGCAAGTCATCCGATGGCATCGTACCACCGGTGAAGAAATGGCGCGCCATCCAATTGTTGGGATCGGTGTGGTCGAACTCATAGGCGTTTTCGCGGTGGCTGAAGTGGTGCACAAATAACTGCCCGTCGGGCTTCAGCCAACGCGCGATCTGCCCTATGAGCTGCTCGTAGTTCTTCATATGCTCAAACATCTCAACCGTGAGCACCCGGTCGAAGCGCTGGTCGGTCTCGAACTCGGCCACATCAGCCGCGTGCGCAGTCACGTTGGTCAACCCCGTCTCATAATGCTTGTTGCTCGATAAAAGCCTGCTGTGTTCGAGAATTGGACACGGCCATCACCTGGCAGCCGGGATACTGCCGCGCAATCCATAGACTCAGTGAGCCCCATCCACAACCCAGATCCAGGATGGTCATTCCATCCGCGACACCTGCTCGTTCGCACGTCAGCCTCAGCATGGCGTCTTCCGCTGCGTCGAGCGTGTCCACCCCATCCGGCCAGTAGCAAGTGCTGTACTTGAGATGCTTCCCCAACACCAACCGGAAAAATCGACTGGCAGTTCATCGTGCTGCGTGTTCGCCACGTCAGTGTGAATCGCGATCGGGCTGTGCCTGAACTTATCGATCAGGGCCAACTTGCGCGCATGGCGTTCGGCAACACTGGTCCGCTCGAAGGTGGTGATGTTGTTCCGCACCAGCCAGCGAATAGCGTGTCGAAGCACCCAGTCGGGCACCACATCCCATTCAATGATCGGCATATACCACATGAATTACAGGCCATTTGAGAAGTCTGGTGAAGCGTTGTCTCCCCCACCCCAAACCCCTCCCCCATAAAGAGGGAGGGGCTAACAAGCTAGCTTTCTCCCTTCCCTCCTGGTGGGGGAAGGGCCGGGGATGGGGGGAACGCAGTTTTTCAAATGGCCTCTCAACCTCGTTCACTCTTGATCACGACCGGCAGGCTGTGCTGGTCCAGAATCCGACCCCCAAGTATGGTCGGGTCGCCGACCTGCTCGCGTTCAAAGGCGTCTCGCACACTAGTCCACCGGCAGCGATAAAGGGATTCTGATCGGCCTGGGCAAAACATGCAACTAGAGCGTGTTATGCACTTTTGAGGTGCACAATGTTAAACTGGGGGCATGAGCGAGAGAAAACCCTACCCCAGTGACGTAAGTGACGATGAATGGGCGTTTGTGGCCCCATATCTGACGTTGATGACGGAGGAAGCGCCACAACGCGAGTACCCGCTGCGGGAAGTGTTCAATGCCCTGCGCTACGTCGTGCGGGGCGGGATTCCCTGGCGAATGCTGCCCAACGACCTGCCGTCTTGGCATGCGGTGTATCAGCAGACGCAGCGCTGGCTGAAAGCAGGCGTGTTCGAGGCGATGGTCCATGACTTGCGCGAGGTGCTGCGGCTGGCTGCAGGGCGCAATGCGCAGCCGAGCGCGGCCATCTTCGACAGCCGGACGCTGCAATCCAGCCCGGAAAGTGGCCAGCGCGCGGGCTACGACGGAGCCAAGCGACGCAAGGGCAGCAAAACGCACATGGCGGTCGATACGTTGGGTCACTTGCTGGCGCTGTATGTGACCGCTGCCGATGAACAAGACTGTGCCCAGGTGAGCCAGTTGGCGCAGGCTGTCCAGGAAGCAACCGGCCAAACGGTCGAAGTGGCCTTTGTCGACCAGGGCTATACCGGCGCCGAGGCTGAACAGGCAGCTGCTGACCAGGACATCCGCCTCGAAGTCGTCAAGTTGGCCGACGCCAAACGGGGCTTCGTGCTCCTGCCGCGCCGCTGGGTGGTCGAACGGTCCTTCGGCTGGGCGGCGTGTTTTCGTCGTCTCGCGCGCGACTATGAGCGTTTGCCCGAAACCCTGAAAGGCTTGCATTTCCTGGCCTTTGCTATCGTGATGGCTCATCGTTTCGTTCAACTCATGGCTCATATGCTCTAAAGTGCATAACAGCCTCTAGTGGTGCAAGCGGGCCTGGCTGACGCGCTAGACGGTAACAGGCATTACACTGTGTTTGCTCCGACCAACGCAGCATTTGCTAAGATCGATCCGCAGGTTTTGACGGACATTGTCAATGCCGGACTGCTGGAGGATGTTCTACTCTACCATATTACGCGGGGTGACCGTCAATCGCAGAGTGTGGTAAATGTCCGCCAGATCAAGATGCTGAATGGAGCTGCTATTTATCCTGACGGCACGACTTTGAACACCTCATGCAACAGTGTTGGCATAACTGCCCCATTCGATGTAAGGGCATCCAATGGTATTGTGCATGCTATCGACACCGTCCTGCTGCCGCCAAGTGTCTGTGCCTTACTCGGTTCATGATTCTCCCACAACACGCAAGATAACACGAAGTCCAATTCACATTCAGCCGGGCCAACGCGCCCGGTTTTATTACGTTCCGATACTCTACAAACACCCCTTGTGAGGGCCAGAAAATCGATCCGCTTCGTACAGAAGGGAAAACCAAGTCTAGAATGCTCCTAGTTGTCTTGGAGAATCTGATAAACACGTTGCGAGGAGATTTGGTATTCTCGAACGAGGTCAGGAACCGGAGTCCCTGTCAAGTAGGCAGCGCGAATGCGCACGTTTCGTTCGACTCATGGCACCGTGCCATCGAACAGCGGATGATCCGCTACGACCGTGCCCCAATACACGACGCGTAATCCGTAATCGAATGGGTCAACGATGGAGTGGAATCCCCGGAGGTGTAGGGCACTATGGGGCAGGTCATTCCCCTGCTTGAGCGAAAGGGGAATCCTGCTTTCCAGCCCCTCGATGCTTGTTTTCTCCCTCAGGCTGGTTATAAGCCTATCATTCGTCAGTTTGTGGTTATTCACCAAAGCTGGCAGCTAACAAGGTCTGACGATCAACTAGGCCGACGGGATGTTGCTGCGCATCGACCACCACAATCCGCTTGCGTCCCTCCCGCAGCATCAGGGCAATGCCATCAGGAATGGTGGTTTCGGGCGGCGCAGATAACACCTGCTCCGACATGATATCGCGTGCCACCACATAGCCCAGTGCATCCTCTTCCCTGACCGTGGATACCGGGCTGGTCATGATCTGCTGCGCAGTCAGCTCAGCCGTGACCTGGGTCAGAAATGCCCGGAGGTCAGCCGCTTCGAGCCGCCCCGCCACCGCTAGGCGCGCAGGCATCCCGGCTTTCTCCAACAAGTCCTCCTCGGTGATAATGCCCACCACCTGCCGCTGCTCGTCGATCACCGGCAGCGCTTTAAAAAGCTGGCCTAACAGCAGTTCGACCACCCGGACCGCAGGCGTAGCGGGCGTCACCGTTGTCACATCACGGGTCATAATCTCCGATACTGGCTTGTCGGCGGGCAGCGAGTGCAGATGCCGGTGGGTGTACTTGATGACGTGGATGTCTTCGAGTGTGATCAAGCCCTCGCGCACCATCGGTTTCACCAGCGTTAACGCCCGGTCGATGTTTTCCGGTGTATCCACCACAATGATAATCACCGGCAAATCGACCGACAGGCGCTCGATTCGCCAGGTGTGGATCAGGCTGTGCGCGCCAAATCCGGCCTGCCCGCGCACGACCGTCGCCCCGGCAATCCCGTTTTTGCGCAGCGTTTCCAGAATACTCATGTAAAGCGACCGCCCGCGCCACGAATCGCTTTCGCCGATGTAGATAGTCAGCCGTTTTCCAGTGTCCATCTCATTCACGGTTATTTCTCCACTCACAACTGCCTGCCAATTGCCAGTTCCACGATAGCTCCCACCAGACAAACCAGGTTTGTTCCCAGTACATTGCTGACCGCGCCCAGCCAGTCACCCGATTCCATCAACAGGATGCTCTCATTGGCATAGGTCGAAAAGGTGGTGTATGCGCCAAAAAAGCCGATGGCAACCAGCATCCGCACACGCGGATCGAGGGTCACGTGTTGGGCCGACCAGCCAATGAACACCGCCAACAGCAGTGATCCACTCAGGTTGATCACCAGTGTTCCCCAAGGGAAGGTCTGCCCCAAACGCTCGGCCACCCATCCCGTCATCCAGTAGCGCAGGTTCGCGCCGATGAAACCACCGAACCCGATCAGCAGCAGGGTCTCCATATGCCTTGAAATCACAAGCCTTTCCCTCATCATAGGTTGAAATCGCAGAATAATCCATCACATCCGAAACTGTCGTTCAGCGAACAAAAAAGCCTCCACCAACGCCAAAGGGCACAGGTAGAGGCTATCAGTCCGGGAAAAGACACTTCGGTCGGTCAGCGCCGACACCAGCGAGCCTCATCGCTCAAGCTGGCTCAATTGTCAAGCGCCTTCGTTGAAATGTCAAGAAACAGGTACTTGCGTCTCACGAACGCCGATGGGCGAGCACGAATAACGGCAGGGCGGTAAGCTGTACACCTGCGGCGTATGCTACGAGCGCAACCTGGGATTGCTCATAGAGCAGTCCTGCCGCCACAGCGCCGACCACCCAGCCGAGGCCATACCCAGCATAGAAAAGCCCGAATGCCAGACTCCGCTGGTCTTTAGGAAGCACGCCAGCGATCACGGAACTGAACAGCATGTCCTGCGTCATCTGGCCGATCCCCCAGAGCACCATCCCCACAAGAGCAAAGTAGAGGGGCAGTAAGAACACGAACGGCGAAAACACTGCGCTCAGGAGTACTGAGCCGAGGATCACAGGCAGTCCAATCCGGTCGTACAGCCTGCCGAGACCCAGGCTGGAAACCGAACCCACCACAGTCGCCAGGACGAGATAAAGTGGTACGACTTCGCGCGACACATCGCTTTCCGAGAGATGGAACGAGATTAGCTCAAAGTTCGTGAGGCCAGCCGCAAAAAGCGCACCTGCCGCCAGGTAAAGCCAGTAGGCTCGCGTGAAGCTCTGTTCGGTGGCGATCGGCTGCTCCTCGAGTTTGGCGGGGACCGGGAACCTGACGCGCGCAACGGTCAGCGGAATAAACGCTAACATGGCGGGGATAAGGAGCAGTGAATATCCGGTCCGAAAGGCTCCCGTCCGGAAGAGCACGAGCGCAATGACGAGGGGGCCAATCGCCCGGCCAGCGTGATCCAACGCAGTGTGCACCCCGTAGACCCATCCCCTGCCATGCTCGGCGGTGGCGTGTGAGAGCATCGCCTGGACAATCGGCTTGCGCGTCCCACGCCCAAGACCCTGAATGATGATCAGGCCAGCGGCAACCTGCCAGTGGCCCGCAAGCGCCAGAGCAGGCACAGCCAACAAGTTGAAGATGTACCCGGCAAAGACCATGATCCAGTGTCGCCCGATCTTGTCGGTGACATAGCCGGAGACGCCGCGTGTGAGATAGTTGAGAAACTCGCTCAACCCACCAGCCATGCTGATCACGGCGGCACTGGCTCCCAGCGACCCTAGAAACAGTCCGTTCATGCTTGCGCCACCCGAATACGTCATGTCACCGAACAGGTCGACAATACCAATAGTCAGGACGAATCGAAACGCTGGTGAACTGCGTAGGTTTCGGATCATGTTCTTCAACACTGTGCTGCTTTCTCTTCAATGAGCGCTGAGCGTCGTATGCAATTCGCTGGCCCAAACGGCGCATCTCATTGACAGGCCGTGATTGACAACTGAATTACTCAGAATATAATATCGCGAAACAATATCGCCAACCGATATTTTGGATCATGCTCAGGCGCGAAGGGAGATATTTTGATGCTGCGCGATTTGCTGTTTGGCTTCATGAAGGCCCATATCCTGTACCACGCCGGGCAAGAACCGGTCTATGGCGTGTGGCTGCAACAGGAGTTGGCTGAGCACGGCTACCAGGTCAGCTCAGGCACACTGTATCCAACACTGCACAGCCTCGAAGAGGATGGTTATCTTGTGCAGGAAAAACGCATAGTCGGCGGGCGGGCGCGCAAGTATTACCGCCTCACGCCTGCCGGGAAAACAGCGTTGGCCGAAATACGCCGCAAAGCGCAGGAGCTGCTCGACGAAATCAGCGAAACAGCCTGATATTTATAACCAGCAGGTGACTGCTCTCATCGTGATTTCGGCTCTCGTACAGCTTCCCAGCCCGCCATTCTTTATGCTGTCCGCCAACGAGGACACAGTAATGACCGAGGGACAAAATGACACACGGAAAACCGCCCACCAGTCATACACACGCTGAAATACCTACCACTCCTACTCCGCGCGGAAATGTAGGTGAAGTCGCCCGGCTTTTTTTGCGACTCGGATTTGTCGCTTTCGGCGGACCTGCCGCGCACATCGCGATGTTTCGCGATGAAGTAGTCACCCGGCGGCAGTGGATCACCAACGAACACTTTCTCGATATGCTGGGGGCGACCAATCTCATCCCCGGCCCAAACTCGACGGAGATGGCGATCCATGTCGGATACGTCCGGGCAGGCTGGCGCGGACTAATCACGGCTGGTCTTTGCTTCATCCTTCCGGCGGCGTTGATCGTCCTGGGTATGGCAGTGCTCTACATGGAGTATGGCACAACCCCGGCAGCAGAATGGCTGCTCTATGGCATCAAGCCGGTGATCATCGCTGTTGTGGCGCAGGCGATGTGGGGACTATCGGAAACCGCTGTGAAAGGCAGGCTGTTGGGGGTGATAGGAGCCGCGGCGTTTGTCCTTTACCTGGCGGGACTCAATGAACTGCTGGCCCTGTTTGGCGGTGGCCTGCTGTTTATGCTGGTCAACAATGCGGACCGGCTGCGCCGTGCACGCGTCCAGATCGGCCCATCTATCCTGGCGATCCTGGGGGTTCCAGGGGCGCTGCTTGCCCCGACCGCAGCATCGGCAGTCGCTTCGATATCAATGAGCACCCTGTTTTTCACCTTCCTGAAAATTGGCGCGGTGCTGTATGGCAGCGGCTACGTGCTGCTCGCCTTCCTGCGGAACGACTTCGTGGAACGACTGGGTTGGCTCACCAACCAGCAGTTGCTTGATGCCGTCGCGGTGGGCCAGTTCACACCAGGGCCGGTCTTCACCACAGCCACCTTCATCGGTTATGTGATGGGCGGTTTTCTGGGCGCGCTGCTGGCAACGATCGGCATTTTCCTGCCTTCTTTTGTGTTCGTACTGGCGACCAATCCGTTCATTCCCCGTATGCGCCGCTCACTCTGGTTGAGTGGGCTGCTGGATGGAGTCAACGTTGCCGCCCTGGGCTTGATGGCAGCGGTCACGCTTGAGCTGGGTATGGATGCTATTCGGGATGGCGTCACAGCAACACTGGCTATCGTGGCGGCGGTGTTACTGGTTCGCTTCAAGGTGAATTCGACCTGGCTGATTCTGGGGGGTGGTCTCGTCGGGCTGATGCACTCGTTTCTGAGATAGTTGACAGATTGGCGCAGCGCCTGTAATATTCAAGCACTCTCTTGAATAATGAAATGCAGGAGTCAAGATCGAAGAAGTGTCTACCAAACCCCAGCAGAAAGCCCACCTCTACGACCTCTTCGCCCAGATCGGCAAGGCGCTGTCCAGCCCTAGCAGACTGGAACTGCTGGACTTGTTGACACAAGCCCCGCGCACCGTCGAAGAACTCGCGGTCGAAACGGGCATGAGCATCTCCAATACGTCACAGCACTTGCAGCGGCTTAAGCAGGCACACCTGGTTGAAACCGAGCGGGAAGGAACCTTCATCCGCTACAGGTTGGCTGCGCCTGCCGTGGGCGAACTCTGGCACACGCTGCGCCAGGTGGCCGAACAGCAGCTCAGCGACGTTGACCGGGCCCTGGATGCCTATCGCGAACGGCGTCACGAGTTTGAGCACATCAGCGCCCAGGATCTACGGCTGCGCCTTCAACACGGTGATGTGGTCCTGCTCGACGCGCGTCCAACCGTCGAGTATGAATCTGGCCATCTGCCCGGTGCGCTGTCCGCGCCGGTCGAGACAGTCGAGCAGTTGCTGACATCACTGCCCGACGACAAGACCATTGTGGCGTACTGTCGCGGCCCCTACTGCGTGCTGGCTGATGAAGTCCTGGCGCTGTTCGCCCAGGCAGGCAGGCAAGTTGCACGGCTGGAAGAAGGCGTTACCGAGTGGCAGATAGCCGGTTATGAAGTGTCTCACACTTAAACACTGGAGGAGCAAATACACATCCGATGGACAGCCCAACCGCACAAAATATCCTGATCATCATCAACGACGGACCCTATGGTAATGAACGAGCCTATAATGCGCTGCGCCTGGGGATGAATCTGGCGAAACGGGCCGAGGCAATCGTACGCGTGTTTCTGGTGGGGGATGGCGTGGCCTGCGCCAAACGCAACCAGACCACGCCCCAGGGATATTACAACATCGAGCGGATGCTCAAGCCCATCCTTAAGCGCGGCGATGTTGCAGTTTGAGGGAGCTGCTGTGAGGCTCGCGGGTTCGAGCCAGACGCGTTAATCGAAGGTATTGTGATCGGGTCGATGGACCTTCAGGGAGAGTGGACCCTGGCCGCCGATAAAGTGTTGGTTTTCTAATATCTTCCCACATCGCAGACTAGAGCGGCAGGCGCGAGTCTGCCGCCTCATCGTATTCAGGAGAAAACCATGAGCAGCAAAACGATACTCATTCTCGGAGGTGGCGTCGGCGGCCTGGTCACGGCCAACGAACTGCGTCGGCATCTGCCGCACGAACACCGCATCGTGCTGATTGATCGGCAGGCAAAACATCTGCATAACCCCTCGCTGCTGTGGTTGATGCTCGGCTGGCGCGAACCAAAGAACATTCAGGCTGATTTGAGCCAACTGGCCCGTCAGAACATCGAGTTCGTTCAGGCTGACATCCAGCGCATTGATCCGACCAATCACCGGGTGCAAACCTCAGCCGGTGATTTCGTGGGTGACTATCTGGTAGTAGCGCTTGGCGCACAACCAGCCCCGGAGTTAACGCCCGGCTTTGTCGAAAGCGCCCATACCCCGTACACCCTGGAAGGCGCGCAGCGGCTCCGCGACGCCCTGCGTGAGTTCAAAGGGGGCCGGATTGTTGTGGCGGTGACCGGCTTGCCCTATCGCTGCCCGGCTGCTCCTTACGAGACCGCCATTATGCTCCACACTTATCTGGAAAAACGTGGTTTGCGGGACAAAACCGAGTTACAGATGATTTCGCCAGAGGGCATGCCGATGGGTACGGCTGGCCCAGCAATGGCGGAAGCGGTGAAGCACATGCTCAGCCAACGCGACATCCCCTATCTCCCTTTGACGAATACTCAGGCGGTGGATGGCGAGACACACGAGTTGGTGTTGACTTCCGGCGAACGCATTCCGTTTGACCTGCTCGTAGCAGTGCCGCCCCACCGTAGTCCTGAGGTGGTGCGCGATTCCGGATTGGCTAATGAGTCGGGCTGGATTCCGGTGGATGCTGGCAGTCTTGCGACCTCTTTTGAAGGTGTGTATGCCCTGGGTGATGTCACTGTGATTCCACTTCCAGGTCGTTTCAACCCGGATGTGCCTTTGGTGCTGCCCAAAGCTGGCGTGTTCGCCCACCGGCAGGCAGAGGTGGTTGCCTTCAACCTGGCGGCGGAGATTCTGGGTCGAACAGAACGCCACGCTTTTGATGGCCTGCGGCTGTTTTGTCGAACTGGGTGATGGTCGGGCGGGCTTCGGCGCAGGCAATTTCTACGATCCGCAAGCGCCAGCCGTAACGCTGCGCACGCCAACCCGGTACTGGCATTGGGCGAAAGTGCTGGTCGAGAAGTACTGGCTGTGGCGCTGGTTCTCATCCCGGTTCGCCAGTGCGCAGCCTATCGGTGACCGGATATTGTTTGGCCGGACGTCACGTTGATCTTAAGGCAAGGAAAGTAATCGCTTTTTGAGGAGTGAATCTATGCAGCCGATTTACCTGGACTACAACGCAACCACACCGGTTGATCCCCGCGTCATCGACACGATGCTGCCCTACTTGAGGGAGCACTTTGGCAACCCTTCCAGCAGCCACCGTTATGGCACACAAGCGCGTGCCGGAATTGATACAGCACGCGAACAGGTTGCCAGTTTGTTGGGATGTGCGCCCGACGAGATCGTATTCACCGGCGGTGGGAGCGAGTCAGATAATCTGGCAATCAAAGGAGTAGCCGAAGCCTACCGCGATCGGGGCAATCATATCATTACCTCGCAGCTAGAACATCCCGCCATTTTGAACACCTGCCGTTACCTCGAACGGCATGGATTTCGGATCACCTATCTCCCGGTGGATCGGGAAGGCAGGGTAGACCCCAACGCGGTTGCGCAAGCCATTACGCCCAAAACCATCCTGATCACGCTCATGCATGCCAACAACGAAGTCGGGACCATTCAGCCCATTGCGGCTGTCAGCCAGATCGCGCGTGAACGCGGTATCCTGTTTCATACGGACGCCGCCCAGTCGGTGGGCAAAATACCCACGCGCGTCGGCGATCTGGGCGTGGACCTGCTGACGGTGGCCGGACACAAGCTCTATGCCCCCAAAGGCATCGGCGCACTGTATGTACGGCGGGGTGTGTCGCTGGAACCACTGATTCACGGCGCGGGACATGAACATGGCCTGCGGGCCGGAACAGAAAACACAGCCAGCATCGTCGGGTTGGGTGCAGCCTGTGAGCTTGCGGCGCAAACCCTGGATGAGTCGATCCAAAAGCAGACAGCGCTGCGAGATAGACTGTATCAGGGTTTATGCGAACAGGTGAAAACGGTCCAGTTGAACGGTCATCTAACCGAACGACTCCCCAACACGTTCAATGTGAGTTTTGTGGGCCTAGACAGCAGTACCTTGCTACCCGCAGTCCCGGAGATTGCAGCTTCCACTGGCTCGGCGTGTCACGCCGGGGAAACGGAACCATCGGCGGTCTTGTTAGCTATGGGCGTGCCGCGTGACGTGGCGCTGGGTGCCGTTCGTTTCAGCCTGGGTCGCTGGACCACCGAGGAGGAGATCGACCGGGCCGTTGAAGTCCTGGCCCGTCGGGTCAACAGCCTGTGACGTGATACGATCGTCTCTTTAATGGCCTTGATGAGCACTGTGATCTTCCGTTGACGCATTATACCCGCGCAAGGTGTTATACAGTTGGACCTGGTGCGGGGTCAGGATTTCGAGAGTCACCAGATGCGTGCGCAGATGAACAAAGCGCAACTCGGTTTCGAGACTCTCGATGCTGTCCAACCTGTCACGGAGCGATTCCTCATCAATCGTCCCCTCGCGAAAAGCCACCTCGAGACCGGCTTCCTGGTCGAGAATCTGCTCACCCAGCGCGATAGCCTGCGGCAGCATGTCGTCAAACAGCGTCTGAATCTGAGTCTGTTGGCCGGAAGTCAATTCCAACTCGTCCGCCAGTTCGAGTACATGGCGTGGGCCGGGATAGCCGTTCAACTCAGCAGGCAGTGCCATTCCCAACCCGGCCCCGGTGCGATAGCCTTCAATCGTGGCGGGATCGATACCCCGAATTTCGGTATCCAGCAGGTCTCCATAAGCTGACGGAGTCGGTGTCGGTTCACTCTGTGCGCTTGCGCCGCTACCCATACTCATGATCAGCGCCAGCAACACAACGCCGCACATTACCGCCATCAACTCAAAAACTCGCTTGTGCTGCATTGTGATCCTCCATCATGGGGCAACGAGTCGCTCGTCACCCAGTTTGTTTTCAGCATGAAATATTGTAGGGATATTCACGCGAGGCTGCCCAATAGAGATACAGAAATTTCGCACAGCGCTATATGGTATCGGGACACCAGAACGCGTCTAGCGCGCAAACGTGCCTCAACTGATTGAGCACACTTGGGTGTCTTCACAAGTTGAAAAAGGGATTTGACACGACCTGATAGTAAACCAGGTAACTACCTGTCAAAATCAACGCCAGCGCGCTGACGGTTCTGACATATGGCATCAGTCGGCGCACATAACGCGTGACGGTGCTCTGGAACAACGCCGTCGCCAGCACCACTGTCGTGATGACAGTGCCCATTCCCAGGCTGTAAGCCAAAAACAACCCGCTGGCCGACAGCCAATCGTCCTCAGCCAGCGACGTGGCAAACACGGAGAGAAACACCGGCAGCGTGCAGCTTAGCGAAACGGCGGCATAGGACACGCCATACAGAAACATGCCGCGCGGTCCCTGCGTGCGAAACTCCCACTGCGAGATTGGAATGGGAACAATCATGTTCCGCCCCAGAAGATACAGTATCCCCCAGAGCACAAGCAATACACCGACCAATACCGCTATCCAGGGAATGGCCTGCATAAGCGCGTGACCGCCTGCCGACAAGATCACCCCGGCAATCACAAACACGACCAGGAAACCTGCTGTCACCACCAGCCCTAACCACACGGCGCGTAATAGACGCTCATTGAGTTCAGCCCCTTCGCGAGCATCGCCACTGCTGAGATAGTAGGTAATAAACGTTGGCAGCATGGCAAATCCACAAGGATTAACGCTCGCCAGCATCCCTGCCGAAAACGCAAAAACGATGACCGCCCCGCTCATGCCTTGATCACTTTTTCGATTTCGCGTCGCAACACATTATAGGGAGTTGACCGTATGTCCCGGTACACTTCACGCCCTTCCGCGTCAACGATGATGGTGGTGTCCAACGCCTGCACGTTAAATCGCCGCATGAACTGCACCTCTGGATCGAAGGCCCAGGTCAGCCGGTTTTCCCCTACCAGATCGATGAAGGTCTGCAAATTCTCTGGCGAAACTTCATCAACATCAATCACGACAACCTTCAAGCCCTTGGCTTCATATTCCTCATTCAATTGGGCGAGTGCTTGTGCTTCCGGCACACAGGTTATGCACCAATAGGACATCGCAAACAAAACAGTCACTTCGCCCCGGTCATTCAACAGATTGACTTGCCCACCATCCAGCGTCGGCAGCGTAACTTCGGGAATAACAGGCCCTGGTGCTTGGTCCACCCCACTCACACTGGGTGCTAAGGGAACAACGCCATTCGCGCTGAACACCCAATAGGTTAGCAGTGCACCCAATAGCATTACGCCAAGTAAAATCACGGTGACCCAATTCGCTCGTTTCATTGTCTCGTCACTCTTAACCCTTGAAAATCGCTCGGAAGTCGCATTCATGAAGGGTTATCCCGCGCAGCAAGACAGCATCGCTACATCTTTCTCGAAAGTCTGCGCCGCTAACTTGATGCCTTCCACCATCGTCAGATAAGGGAAGAAGGTATCGGTCAAATCCTGGACCGTCATGCCAGCTTTGATGGCAATGACAGCAGCCTGAACCACCTCACCCGCATCCGGCGCTAATATGTGCGCACCCAACAGGCGATTGGTCATTGCATCCGCTACCAGCTTGACCAGCCCGCGTGTATCGCGGTTAGCTAGCGCACGCGGGACATAATCCAGGGATAAAACCGAGGTGCTCACAGCGTAGCCCTCATCTTCAGCCTGACGTTCGGTCAATCCAACGGAGGCCACCGCCGGATCGGTGAACGTCACGCGCGGCAGCACACGGGTATCGTACACGCGCCCTGTGCCGTTGAGCGCGTTCTCAGCAGCCAAAGTGCCGCTGTAAGCAGCTACGTAGACGAACATATCCCGCCCGATCACATCGCCAGCCGCATAGATGTAAGGATTCGTCGTGCGCAGGTGATCGTCCACGACGATTTCCCCGCGTTGACCCAGGGTCACCCCGGCTCCCTCCAGCCCCATCCCGCTCGTGTTCGCGCGTCGGCCTGTTGCCATCAGCAGCGCCTCGGCTTCGAATACCATCTTCTCGCCATCACGTTCCGCAGTGAGGCGATATCCACGCGCGTCTTTGTCAACCCGTGTAATATTGACGCCGGTCCCGATGACCAGCCCCTCACCGCGTAGATAACCGGCCAGCGCTTCGCTGATCTCGGGTTCTTCGAAGGGCGTGATCGCTGGCATAACTTCCAACATGGTGATCTGCGTGCCGAATCGCGCGAAAATCTGCGCCAGTTCTAACCCGACCGCATTCGCTCCAACGACGATCATGGAAGCCGGACGTTCTGCCAGTTCCAGGGCGGTTGTGCTGGTCAGGTAGCCTGCTTCCTCCAGGCCAGGGATAGGCGGCACCCACGCGTTCGCGCCGGTCGTGATGATGCTGCTGCCGGGCGCGTAAACGCTGGGAGAGGCCCCGTTATCAACCGGGGTAATCTCGACCCGGTTGTCACCCAGCAGTCTGGCCCAGCCCCGGAGGTAGGTAATGTCAGGGTAAGCGGCCAGCACATCGACATACTTGGTTTGCCGCAGTCGGTTCACCAGCTCATCTTTTTGAGCCACGACCGCGTCCCAATTTCCGGAAGCAGTGGCGCGTGTTACGCCATCAAACGGATGGTGCCTAGCACGATGATGCAGCTCAGCAGCCCGAATGAGGGTCTTGGAGGGAACACAGCCAACATTGACGCAGGTACCCCCAATCGTTCCCGCTTCGACCAGCGCCACACGTTTACCAAGTTCGGCCCCTTTAATCGCTGCCGCAAAGCCCGCCGAACCGCCGCCAATGACCATCAGGTCAAAATCCGGCGCATCGGCGTTACTGGTGGCAGCCGCAGGGTTAAGTTCCCGCCGCTGTTTCATGCTGGCTCGATAGCCTGCATCTTCAATGGCGCTGATCAGCGCTTCACTTGACACATTATCACTGACTTTGACTGTGGCCTGAGCCGATTGCCAACCCGGCACATCCACATCTTTGACCCCAGGGACCAGGTGCAGCGCTTTGGTGACGTGCATCGCGCAACTATCGCACGTCATACCGCGCACATCCAGGGTGATCTCGTGCAGTTCCTCGGTCTTTGACATCGTCGTTCTCCCGTTGTTACGGTGAATTACATCCGGTTAGGACGATGCAATCCCCGTTTGGACCAGGTGACAAATGCACGTTCGCATCCTGACGTCTTCCGGCAAGTCCTGTCCGGCTTCATGCAGCGCCTTCAATTCGTCGCGGATTCGTTCGAGATCGCGAATCCGGCTTTCAATCGCGTCGATTTGGTGACAAATCAAGCCCATCACATACCGGCAAGGCGGTTCGTTGCGTTCCCGGAAGGCCAGGATTTCCGCAATCTCATCCAGGGCAAAATCCAGCGCCCGCGCGCGTCGAATGAATTGCAGCCGATCCACGTCCTCCTGGCTGTATACCCGGTAACCATTTTCCGCCCGCTGCGGTTCAGGCAGCAGCCCGATTTCCTCATAGTAACGGATGGTCTTGCTCGGCACGCCTGCTTGTTCGCTCAATTCACCGATTTGCAGCATTTTCCTCACCTCAATTGTGTTAATCCTACACCTTCCAGCAACTGGAAGGTCAAGAGGCAGTTTCATTCCTGGTTCCAGGCAGTAACAGCAATCGAGAAACTGCCCCATTTTCCAAAACCTCTCTTGACCTTACAACAGCTATAAGGTTTAGAATATGCTCAGTGATAACCTGAGAACCTATCTTGTTGGAGAATAACGAGATGAATACTAAACGCAAGATCGAAATCTTCAGCGCCGGGTGTCCGGTATGTGATGGGGCGATTGCGCTCATTAATAGTATGGTCTGCCCTTCTTGCGAGGTGAAAATTCTGGACACGCGCCAGGCAGATACTGCCGCAAGGGTGAAAGAATATGGCATTCGCAGCCTTCCGGCGGTTGCCATTGACGGGAAACTCGCCGGATGCTGCGCCGATCGGCGCGTTGACGAAACCGCCCTGCGGGCTGCCGGTGTGGGCGTGCCGAAGCCATAAATCCGAGCGTCCTATTGAGAGATCCGCCAGACTTTCGTCCTTTTTGGCGGTAGATCGGCGATAGTCCGGCACCGTTACTTGTTGAGGTGTGTGATGTATCGAATTAAAGAACTCAGTCAAAAAACCCGCGTGACCTCTCAAACCATTCGGTATTATGAACAGCGGGGCATCCTGCCTGCTCCGGCGCGCGCTGAAAACGGCTACCGCGCCTACACCGATGACGACGTGGAGCGTCTGAACTTCGTTCGACGGGCGCGGCAGTTGGGCTTCTCTCTTGAAAACATCGGTGAGATTTTGACCATTCGGGATAAACTCAATCCGCCGTGCGACTATGTTCTCGACCTGATCGAAGACAGAATCGCCGAAGTGCAGACCCGCATCCACGAATTGGAGTTGTTGCGGGACGAACTCATCGCGTTGCGCGACACTGAACAGCGTGTGACGCAAGCTTCCACAACCGAGTGTATCTGCCCGATTCTTGAAATCAGGCCCAACCAATAGAACGCTGGCTCTCGCAGCCTACTGGCTGCTTCGTATAATGACTGAGGAGAAACACAAGATGCGTTCAAAGTCACTGGTATGGATCGCCTGGCTTTTCATGGTGTTGGCGTTAGGCCTTTATAGTGTTGCGCAAACAACCGCGCACGCACCTACTGCCACACCAAGGCCCATGCAACAGCCGACCCCATCTCCATCGAGTATGGACATGACTATGCCACCCGGCCCATTTTTCAGTGATGAGCTTGCGCCACTGGTTCGCGGGATCTACGCGGGCGAAGACGTATTCTTCATCCATACGGAAGCGTCAGATGCAAATGTTGCCGGTTTGCTCACCGACATGATGGGGCCAGAGGTCGTGGTTGTTCCAGATCTCGCCAAGATACCGGAAGCGTTGCGCGGCAATGTGTATGTTTTCACCAACGGTATTGCCGGCGGTGGTCCGATGGGTTTCCAGCCCGATATTTTTGACAGCATCCCCCCTGATCCGGATTACACCCCGCTGCGAACCCTCAATCTTGTTACCTGGCAAGCAGGCGTCAGGCCTCGCCAGCTAGACTCTGTCGCGGAAGTAGAAGGAGCTGAAACCGCTGGGGAGATCGTGGTCGAACAACCAGGGATAGTGATCAACATGCCAATCCTTACTTGGCCTGGAGGACATCGCTAAAGAGACTGTTCCCAACCTATTCTTAATTGTTAGTATGTAAATTGGTGGAGACGTTCACCGGGAGCCTTATTGAGGTTTGGCGTGTCGTCTGGTATCCTTCGCTCACACGATAGCGAGATGGGTGGAGAGGTCACCGGATGTGTGGGTATCGGGCTGACACTGCGCGCTATTGGGACAGGCTTGTACTGCTCAGAAATTAATCCGAGCGAGGATTTGAGCGCCAGGTGAGCCCATCGACAATAGTCGTGCATGATGCTGCCTAGCATATTTCGACCGCAGACCAGCCCTCGGTTTGACACTGCTTTCAATAATGGACTATCTTGATCAGGCCCCTGATGAGAGCGCCGTGCATTGTAATACCCCACACATACGGGCCAGACATTCTTCGTGCGTCGTCCGCACCCACCGTTCGGCAACCGCACTGGGGGCTTGGTACGGGATGTTGACAATCTCAATGCCTGCCGCCACAAACACCATGCTGCGACATCTTCGGCCATTAACTTGCTTCGAGCAGTCAACTGGCTCAGAGGTGTGCTCAAACCTGAAAACGAGTAGCGCGCTTTTTGCAGCTCTCACCGCCTGATTCTGAATGCCGACAGCATCGAACATTAACATGGAATATAGCAATGGTTTCACGACTTTCACCGTAACATCACCACAAGCAATTGCGCCAGCAGGATTTTGGCGATGGTAGCGGTGGGATAGACGGCGGCGTACCCGATGTTGGGCAATTCATTGTCGGTCTGTTCCAGCGCGAAACCTAGCACCGCGGGCTGTGTCTGTAAACCGGACAGCATTCCAATCAGCAGGCCCATCGGGATCTTGAGGAATCGATGACCCACCCAGAGAGTCGCCAGGGCGATGCTGAAGGTGATAAATGCGCCAGTCAGAAAAATCGCCATCCCTTGACCCTGAGTAAGGGTGGTCACGAAGGCATAGCCAGAGCGCGTGCCCACCCCGGCCAAGAAAAGGATCAAACCCACCTGGCGCAAGGTGAGATTGGCACTGTAGGGCAGGCTCCACACCAGCGGACCGGTGCGTCCCAGTCTTCCTAATACCATCGCAACAATCAGTGGGCCGCCCGCCAATCCAAGTTTGAGAGTCACGCTACCCGGCAGCGGGATAGGGATCAGCCCCAGCAGTAGTCCTAACGCTAGGCCGAGGCTGAAGGTCATGAAATCAATTTCGCTCAGTGCACGATAGGAATCGCCGAAAAAGGCGCTTACCGCGTCCATGTACGCGCGTGGCGCGACCACTCGCACCCGGTCGCCGGGCTGCAACACTGTATCCTCATGGGGTAGGAAATCGACATCGCCACGACGCAAGCGAGTCACCAGTGCGCCGAAGTGCTGGGGAAGGTTGAGGTCACGCAGGCGATGTCCCACCACTCTGTGATTGGAGACGAAAACACGTCGATAGTCGAGCTGACTCCGGTCGAATTCAAGCCGTTCGTTACTTGGTTCGCCCAAAAAGGTGGTCACACGGTCAAGTTCTTCAGGTGAGCCAATGACACTGACCAAATCTCCCTTCTCGAAACGACTTTGGGCGTTGGAAAGCGAAACCTGGCCGTGATGTTGTAAGCGCCCAAAGATCACATCCCACCCCTGTTGGTGAACCAGTTCTTCGATGGTAGCCTGCGCAGCTTCCTGGGCGGTGACATGAACAGTACGACTTTGCAGCGACTCTCCTGCCTCGGACTCCGGCAGGCTGTGGGCTTCACGGGCATAGTCAACCTCCCAGAGCCGCTGCACCAGGGAGATCGCAAGGATCACGCCGATTACGCCCATAGGATAGGTCAGTGAATAACCTACCGCCGGTTCGGCCAGCAATTGATCCATGTTGGTTTGAGGCGCATAGATTTGGAAATAATCCAGCACACTCGCCAACGCCGGTGTATTGGTGAGACTGCCTGCATAAATGCCCGCCGTCAGCGCCGGTGTCAGGTCCAGCACAAGATAGACAGCTATGGTCATGCCTGCTGCCAGGATCAACATTCCTATAATGAAGAGGTTGTCCCGCAGCCCCTTGCGCCGCAGCGAGGCAAAAAAACTGGGACCGCTGCTTAAACCAATGGCGTAGACGAACACGACCAGGCCAAGCTGGTAGAGGATTTCAGGCAGCCTGAGGTCTGGGTCTAATGCGCCTACCGCGAGACCCACAAACAGCACGGTTGCGACACCCAGGCTGCTTCCGTGAATCTTAATGCGGCCCAAGGGATAACCAATAGCCGCGACTAAGAACAACACGAACAGCGGGTTGTCAATGAGAAACTGGATCACAATTCCGGTCCGGCAGCCTTCACATCGGACGAAACCTGATCGCTAAACACCGTGAAGTTCTCAGAAAACATAATCGCCAGTTTGCGAGCCTGTGTGTCATAGGCTTCTTTATCTGCCCAGGTGTCGCGCGGATTGAGAATTTCTGATGGTACGTCAGGGACAGTCGCAGGCACGGCAACGCCAAATACTGGATCTGAGACCATCGGCACATCCTTCAACTGGCCAGCCAACACAGCGTGAACCATGGCCCGCGTGTAGGCAATTTCCATCCGGTGCCCCACACCGTATGGCCCTCCACTCCAACCAGTATTAATCAGCCAGACATTGACGTCATGCCGGGTGATTTTCTCGCCAAGGAGATCGGCATACACAGTCGGCGAGAGCACCATGAAAGGCGCGCCAAAGCAGGCGCTAAAGGTGGCCTGTGGTTCGGTGATGCCCTGCTCCGTCCCGGCGACTTTGGCGGTGTAGCCAGACAGGAAATGATACATCGCCTGCGCAGGGGTGAGTCTGGCAATCGGGGGCAGCACCCCAAAGGCATCAGCAGTCAGCATGATGATGTTCGTCGGATGACCGCCAAGCCCATCGCGGGTCGCGTTGGGAATGTGGCTGATGGGGTAAGCAGCCCGCGTATTTTCAGTAAGCGAGTCATCATCCAGATTCAGATACCCCATAGCACTGTCAAAGGCCACGTTTTCGAGAATAGTC
>ENA-OSEO01002097-OSEO01002097.1-sediment-metagenome-genome-assembly--contig:-NODE-2097-length-30518-cov-5.516639_pt1 | contig 30518 bp, 22 predicted proteins | sample MGYA00237883_ERZ534232 | MGnify/ENA metagenome assembly ERZ534232 | reverse complement strand
CCGTCGTGCCCAAGTTCCATTCTATTCCTCGTGCCCAAACTCTGTTTGGGCACGTAAATTGACAGCAAAATTCTATTCTTTGCCGCCGAACAGCAAACAGAGTTTGGGAACGAGGGGGTAATGAATGTGAATGAGCCATCCCGTATCCGGTCTTTGGAGATCGCCGAAATCGAACTAGATTAGGCTTTGTCGGCTGAACATCTACCAAAACTCCGGTTTGACCTTGTTCTTCGGTTTTGCATTTTAGAGTCATTTCACCTTATAGACGCTGTTGGCCCAGGCTCCACCGCAGATCTCCTCCGGCGCCCCGCTGCAAGTCATGTTGCAGTTGGGCGAGATGCCAAAGTTCTCATAGGAATTGCCGCAACCGTCACCAACTACTTGCATCGAGTGTCACCTTGCGCACTGCACCGGATACGTCGTATTCGAAGAAGTGCTCGAACTCTCTTATCTCGGGGGCTCCGTGCCCGAATACTTTGAACAGAAGCTTCCGCGGGCCCAACCAGGAAACGGCTTCAAAGTATACGTGATCACTGTCTTCGATCTCAGGTTGCTTACCGAGTGAGTGATAGAACTCGTCCGCCAGGTTGATGCTCTGCTTGTTGCCGGGCTGAAACACGATGACTTCGGAGACATTGCTGCCGACCCAATCGGTCACGGCAACATGTTGCCCATCCGGTGACCAAAGAACATCAGCCTGACGATAGAATGCCAGGATCTCTGCAACACGACCGCTAGAGAGATCCTTGAGGAAGAGGTGGTGCGGCTTATCTTCGTCGAGCCCTCGTTTCCAGACTACCGCATAACGGCCGGATGGATCGCAGATCTGCGGATTCTGGGACGGGAATGACGGACCCGCAGCAGCGGCAATGACTGGAACCCCCAAAAGAATGGCTGAAAGCAGCAAAGCTCTATATCTGTGCATTTGACCTACTTGGTTAAGGCCAATCTTGGTTTGCCATATCATCATTGCCCAGAAATGTCCTGAAGGGAATCGAAAATGACAAAATTTGCATATTCCGACCGATTTATACCGGTTTAGGTTGGGAAGTGTCGTTGTATGAGTTGCATGATCGAGCTCCCGTCATTCCCGCGTTTTGTGTTGTACGAAATGGTAGGGTGCGTTCCCCGAACGCACCTCGCTCGGTTCGTTCGGGGAACGAGCGCCACCGCATAAATGCGAGGCCGCGGGAGCTTGTTGTGGAATGTGGACGGCTTATTGGTGTGTCTACGAAATCATTGCGCAAAAGAATAAATTGAAATAACGTAGCACAAAATGTGACCATAGACGCGTTCGGAGGCTTGTGGCAGTGATGCGCAGAATTCATCTTGGCGGCATAAAGTTGCTCAAGGATTGCTGTCAACTGACGGCTCTCGCTGATAAAGATGATGATCTTTTGCCTTCAATCACCGCCCACATGGCGCAAAATCGCGTCAATATGTCTCTTCTCGCCCATCTTGCCGACGACGGGGAAGGACGTTCGATCACCGCGCTCACAACCGAGAACATTTTTGGAGAGCAGGCGTGCGGCTGCCTGGAGGCGGTCGTGAAGTCTCCTGCAGCTTTTAATTCATGCACCAACACGGCGATCCTGTCCATTTTTCCACACGATCGGAAACCAGCAGTGGCAGGAAGGCTCATCGAGCTCTTAGGCCGCCGGCACATTCAACCATTCGCTTTTGCCGGCTCACCGTCCGGCCTTTCGGTCCTGGTGAGCGACTCCAACGTACCGGACCTCATCGACGGCATTTTTGATGTCTTTGCCTTTGCAAGCTATGGGTCTCCCCTGGACTGGTATGCGGCCTACCGGGGACAGGAACAGGTGCTGAAGGAAATCATCAGCTCCTATCAGGAAAAGATCGTAAAGGCTTTCTACATCATACAGGAAACCGGCCTCGATCTCTGGACCGCCAGGGTGAGAGACGAACAACTGCTGGATTTTGCCGAAGCCCTGAAGTCATTGAACGATCGAGACGTCAAGCTGCCGTTTGTTACAGGCCAACGCCTGCCGGACTCGACTTGGTTGTTGGCGTGTTGCTTTCCCCGCGAAAAGAGAGATATTCTGGCAGCTGCATTCGAGTCGCTTTCAACTGCCCCGTTGGCTGTCTGCAACCGCTCGGTCGGTGTGTGTTACATGCACGGACCCCACTTCATCGACCGTTACGGCATTGCGGATGTCCTGGTGACCTGTTTGCGCCGGGCCGCTGTGAGGCTGGTTGCTCTCAGTTGCACGCTCTCTTCGATTTCATTCGTGGTTGAAGCCGGAGCCCTCGATGCTGCCATTAGTGCGCTGGAACCGGGGTTCCAGGTGCCGACCACAAGAAGCCACAAAACCGAATAAGCATTTTGGAAAAGGCCATCCATGATTGAACGTTGGTCGTCATTCCCGCATGCTTCTTCCAGTCATTCCCGCCTGTTTTCGGCGGGAATCCAGGAAGAGCGGCCGGCCTGGACTTGCCGCGACGCGCATGCATTGCCACGCTGGAGCATGGGAATGAGGAAGGGGTTCTTCAACTCCCTGCCTCATGCTCCATGCTCCTCAACCCCCCGCTGTTTTCACAGGAACCGCCAGGCTCAGGTACTGATTGTTCTCTTCGAACATCAGTCGCTTATCGACCATCATCCGCAGAAAAGGTGCGATTTTTTCCTCGCCGAGGTCCGGAAACCGCTCGACGATCTTTTTGAGAGACTGGTGAGCTTCACAGAGAAGATAAATGGCCCGTGATGATCCGGTAAGGCGATGGGTGAGTACCTCGCCTCCGACGGTTCTTTGATAAACGATCATAAACTCTCTGCCGTCACGGTAGCTCAAAATCGGAGACTGATAAAAACCTTCGTGCAGCCTCCGGTAGTTTTGCTTCCAGACTTTCACCCGTTCTTTTACCGGCCTCCACAGTTTTCGCTGATAACCGATATTGCCGCGATAGGCCTGAACCAAGAAATTCGTTGACTCTGCCATTTCCGGCGGGAAAAGCAGTGCGTAGCTCGGATGGTTAAAGACGGCTTTCAGGCCGAACGCTTTCGGATTTTCCCAAACGGGACTGCCCAGACCGAGCCAGAAATGCACCAGTCGCAGGGGCCGAAAGGGCAGGGCAAAGTCCAGACAGCGCAGCGTTTCTTCCACGTCTTGAGCGTCACTCCCCGGAAAATGCAGAATCAAGTTGGAAACGTCAGCCACGCCAAGCTCTTCGCAGTGCTTCATCATTTCAAGATTTTGAATGGCCGTTGCTCCCTTGTTCATCTTTGCCAGCAGGCTCGAGCTGAGCGCCTCGATGCCGATCTGAACTTCCGCCAGCCCTGCGTGGCGCATAGCTTCCAACATACGCTTTGGAACTGACGCTCGAATTTCGGCAAACAACCGAAAATCTTTATTCAGTTCGGCAAGTTGGTTGAAAGCTTTCACGGCGCCTTTGACGGGAAGCGAATTATCCACAAAGGCGACGGAAAGGGTCTTGTGTTTGCTCGTCAACAGATCGATTTCAGAAACGACCTGGCCGGCCTCCTTGCTTCTGTAGCCTTCCCACTGCAGATTAAGATTGCAAAAAGCGCAGCCTCTGCTGTGGCCCGATGCATCGGCCCGCTTCCACCAGCAGCCGCGCGACATTTCAACGGGAAGGGTTGGAAAAAACCGTTTTTCCGGCTGCAGGGAATCGAGCAGCTGGAAGTAGTCGTCAAAATCTGGCCGCGGAAGCTCCCTCATATTTTCAAGCTGGGACAAACAGGCAGACGCTTCCGGTTTTCCCTTTGCACGCGGGATAAGACCGGGAATCTCGGGCAGATCCGGCGTGGCCGTGGAATCCTTGAGACGGCTCACGAGCCGGCTTAAAGGCAGTTCGCCTTCCCCCACCACGAGGTAGTCCGCTTGAGGAAACAGTTTAAATATCTCGGTGGGCACCTTACCGCAAACTGCCGACCCGCCGATTACGATCGGCAGCTTCGGCTGCCTGCGCCTGACCTCTCGAATGAAATACAGGGATGAGCTCAACTGGCAAAGACAAATGGAAAAACCTGCAAGGCCGCAGCCATCCCAATTCCGGGCTCGAATCCATTCGTCGGAAGTCGCTTTGATTTGTCCGAGCAGGCTTTCAAAATCGACATGGCGCAGCTCCTGTCTTTTTCCGACGTTACGGTAAAAGAACCGCTTTATGATCCCGGTCCGCTCCGGAGAGAGCAGGGCGGCATAAAGCGATTCGGCAAGCCAGGTCCTCTCCGAGATGCCTTTGTAAAGGTCGAAGCCTATCGCGTCCGCCAGTTTTAAATAGAAATGATGAGCAACCACGTTGACCCCCGGGACTCTGGAAGTCAGATACGCTTTTAGAGCGCCTAGCTGGATCGAGGGCTGGTTGAACAAAGGCCATGGGGTGGAAAGTAGCGCGACTGTGAAGGGCTGATTGGATTGCGAATCGATAATGTCCGTCCTCTCCGGTGCAGTCCCGCTGAAGATCGGGCTACCGCAGTCTGTCATGCCCCTGCGGACACCTGAAGCTATGAAAAGCAGGAGTGAGCTTGCTCGCGAGCTTTTCCAAGCAAAGCCGGCAAAGGCTCAAGCAAATCCAGTGGCTCGAGTCTCCGCGGTGAGGCGAAAGCAAGCCATTTTGTACCAATTTAGGATGAAAACCTACACTTTCAAGTGCACTTTAGCTGGATTCCCGCCTATGCGGGAATGACAAAAGGTCTTCAGCCAACGCGCTGCGTCATTCCGGCGAAGGCGGGAAGCCAGGGGCTCGAGTTACTGCCGACTACAACTTTTTATCGTTGATTGGCATAGCCTTCGCCAGTATGGAGCAGGACGAAGTGGAGGTCACAGCCTTCTGTCGGGTGCAACTGTTTTCTCCAGATCGATTCCGTATCTTTTCATGCGATGCCAGACGGTGACACGGCTGACTCCGAGCAGCCGAGCCGCTTCACTTTGATTGCCGCGCGCTTTGCGTAAGGCGTGAATCAGGGTTGATTTTTCATCCAGACGGCCCGCATCCTCACCCGTCACATTATCGGCCGCTGCCGGACACTCAGGCTCTTTGCCGGAAAGACTTGCAGGCAACTGGTCGGAATTGATGAGGCCCCGTTCGGCGATCACAAAGGCATATTCGAGAGCGCTCCTGAGCTCCCGTACATTCCCCGGCCACTGATAACCCATCAGCCTGCCCATCGCAGCGGAGCTCAACCCCGTTATGAGCTTTCCGGTTTTGCTGGAAAGCTGCCGAATGAAGCTGTCCACCAGCAGCGGAATATCATCCATGCGCTCCCGAAGCGGCGGCAAATAGATTGGAATGACGTTGATTCGAAAAAAGAAATCCTCGCGGTATTTGCCCTCGGTCACCAGTTTCTGCAGGTTGCGGTTGGTTGCGGTGATGATACGAACGTCAACCGAGATGGGCCGATGATCGCCAACCCGCTCAAATTGCTTATTTTCGAGAACCCGCAGGAGCTTCACCTGGATAGACAAAGGCACATCGCCGATCTCATCGAGAAAAAGATCGCCGCCGCCGGCGGCTTCAAATCGCCCCAGTCGATGAGTGTAGGCGCCGGTGAATGCACCCTTCACATGTCCGAACAGTTCGCTTTCAAGCAAGGATTCGTTGAGTGCCGCGCAGTTGAGCTGGATATAGGGCCCTTCTCTTCTTCGTCCGAGCTGGTGGATGGCGCGCGCGACCAGTTCCTTGCCGGTGCCGCTCTCGCCATAGACAATCACGGGGGCGTCGCTTTGTGCCGCCTTCTCGATGATCTCGAACACCCTTTGCATCACCAGGGATTCGCCGACAATTCCATGAAAGCCTTTTTCGCCAACCAGCAGTTTGGAGAGCTGCACGATTTCCTGATCGCGCTTGTCTATTTCGGAGATGTCAGTGAGTGTCTCCACGGCGCCGATGAGCCGCCCGTTATCGTCCTTGAGCACTGAAGCATTCTTTAACGCGACGAAGTAGCTGCCGTCTTTGCGCATCAGCAGGCAGCGCTTATTGGTGAGGTAGCCCCGATCGAACAGCGAGCACCATTTGCCCTTTCCCGTGGAGCGCGCGATTTCGCATGTGTCGCAATTGAAAAGAGCACACGAGCTGCCGATCAGCTCTTCTCTGCCGTAGCCGGTCATCCTCTCCAAAGCCCGATTGACCATCAATATGGCACCATCGGGACCGATGACGGCCAGGCCGTCGTTCATGGTATTGAGGATTTCCTTCCAATAATGCTGAATGGATTTTTCGTTCATAAGGGAGCTCAGCAGTTCACAGTTAGACATTGCAACACCTGTTAACATATCTGAACACATCATGGTTGGCAACTCTACAATGTTAAACCAGCCGCTGCAGATTCTCCCTCATGGATCTGAATAGATCTCAGTAGACCAGCGATGCTTTGGCCGTCAGGATCTCCTGAATGAGTGCTCCTGCTGCAGTCGGGATCATACCGGGAATGAGCTCCGATTCTTCAATACGACGTTCCTTGATACAGGGAGTGCAGACCAGCACCCTCCCTCCTTCCTCAATAAAATTATCCACCAATTGCTTCAGAGGTGGCAGCCCTGCCGCAAACACATGGCTCAAACAGCCCGGAGTTGCCAAGAAGACCGCAGCAGCCTGCAGCACGATCACCGCTTCCACCTCCATCGCCTGGGCTGCGTTGGCGAGTACAAAAGGCAGGGTGGCCCGTTCCGGGTCGTCCGCTCCATGAGTCAAAATGTACATTATCTTTTCTGATTCAGCCATTTGGATCTCCTTCATGTTGTTAGAGTTAAATGATTTCAGATTGTTTTTGGTGCTAGGTGCAACGAGCCAAAACCGTCGATAAGTCTTCCACATCGGCTCCCGCTTTTCTTAGATTGCCAAGACAGATGGGGCACATGGCAACGATCGGCGCTCCCGTCGCCTGGAGCTCTTTGAATCGTCGCATCACAATTTCATGGGAGAGCTTCGGTGAAATGCTTTCTGCGGGCCCGCCACAGCAATGGGTGAAAGTTCCCGAATTTTTGACGGGGGCACACTCGATATTGAAGCCTTTCAGCAGTCGATTGGGGATATCTGAGAGCTCCAGATATCTGCCGTAGAAGCAGGGATCATGCAAAGCCACTTTGCGGCGGCCATTGCCGCCGGTGCTGTTGATCAGCTCGAAATAGGCTCTGACTTCGAATCGATGGCCGGTGACTTTGGGGTAAAGCTCTCGCAGAGCATAGGTGGTGTGGGGATCAACCGTGATCAGCCTGCGTATTCCGGCCTCTTTGAGTTGACCCGCGACAAAGCGCGCATGTTCTGCAAATGTCTCCTGGTCCCCCAAATCGTAAAGCAATATGCCGCTGTAGTGGTCCAGGTCGGGCCGATAGGCAAAGCGGACCCCGGACTTTTGCAGCAGCATGGCGATATTTTTCAAGATCCGGTCGGATTGTTGTCGCTCCTTTCTGCCGGTCAGCAGGGTGAGGCCCAGTCCTGCCAGCACGCCCGGCATATAGCGGCCGAACCGGATATACTTCGCCCAATGCGTGTCTTCAAAAGCGGCAAGCTGATCGGTTGTTTTGGCAATGATCGGCAGCGACTGGTACATGAGTCCCGTGAACAGAATGGAGTCCCCTTTCTTTTCCAGCGGAGTGCGCCACCACCAGCGGTTGAGCGCTACCCTTGGCACTCCGAAAGGGTTCCTCGCCTTTTTGACATTGTGCGCGATAAGCTCAATGATGTCGCGTGGATTAAACATGTTTCGACCTCCTCCACCGGTCCACCACAAAACGACGCAACCCGAGAATCAGCTCCCCCGGGTTGGCATCCCTCGGGCAGGTCCGGGTGCACAGTCCGCAATGCAGGCAGCGCCACAGTTCGTCGGGATTCTCCAGGATGCGGTCGACGGCTCCCAGTTGAGCATAGCGGATCAATTTGCGCGGGAAATGTTCATAAATGAGCGGGCAGATTGCGGCGCAGGTCCCGCAATTGAAACATTCGAACGTCCTGGCAACCCCGAAGCGTTCCAGTTGATCGAAAAATTCCGGTCTAACAACAGCCATGGCAATTCTCCTCGATACGGGAATTTCTTCGGCATGAACGAACGAGCTCAAACTACAGGGCTTCACTGCTGCAGTAGCGAAAGTAGCCTCCGTCCTTTTCAGCCTCTTTGACTTCACCGTACTTTTTCAAAGCCGATACATACCAGAGCACCGTATGGGACGGGATTCCGGTGGCCTCGGCAATTTCCGGAACAGTCTTCGGCTGCTGCAGCTGAGCCCTAATGGCCTTGATGATTTGCTTTTGCTCCTTCAGCCTGGCGGTGGAGGCGGCGATCGCCTCTTTTCGGATCTCACGGAGCTGCTTGAGCCCCGCTTTGGCTTCCAGTTTCACAAATGCTTCCAAATTCATCATCGTTCTCCTTACGCGCTCAAGCGGCACGGTCGGCCACAATGGCATCAACCATGGCTTCATACTGCTTGAGCGTCCAGCCTTTGATATTGATTGCGTTTTCCGGACACACCGCAACGCACGCTCCACATCCCAGGCAAAATGCCGGAGCCACTTGCGCTTTCCTTACCAACGCTGCGCCTGCTTCAACATCGATCAGCTTCAAGGCGTTATCAGCCAGGCAGGCTTCCACGCAGGCTCCGGTACCGGTGCATTTTTCCGGATCCACTTCGGCAACAAACGGGTCGAGCTCGACAAAGCCTTTGGCAAGCAAGCCGGAGGCTTTCACTGCAGCCGCCGAGGCGGCATTGGCCGCTTCCCCTATGTCCATGGGAGCCTGACAGGTGCCGGCAAGGAGCAGACCGGCATTTGGCAGTTCCACGGGCCGCAGTTTCGGATGGACTTCCAGCAGAAAACCGTCCGTTCCAACCGGTAGTTTCATCATTTCAACCAGATCCTGAATGCCGTTCGGTTCCATGCCGACTGCCAGAACCACCAGATCTGCGGGGACCTGGATTTCCTCTCCAAAAGTGAGCGTATCTTTTACAGTAACCAAAAGCGGACTATCGCTGCCCATGTCGTTCGCTTCGATTCGGGGCTGTTCTTCAGCTTCAAAGCGGAAAAATAAGACTCTGTTTTTGGCCGCGAGCTGATAAAGCTCTTCTTGACCTCGTCCGTAGGTGCGAATGTCGCGGTAAAATTCAAATACGCGGGTGGCCGAATGCTTGCTTCGTATTTGATTGGCAAAGCTCAGGCTGGCCGAGCAGCAGGTTCGCGAGCAGTACTCGTTCAGGGTCGCACCTTCTGCGGCCTCGTGCACGCCCGGGATCTGGCGGCTTCCCACGCAGTGAATGATGGCGAGATTGCGAATGGGACGATTGCGCCAATGCCAGACTGTTTCCGAACCGGTTCCCTCGGCCAGCGCACGGATGGCTTGGGGCAGGGTGATAACTTGTTCCTGCCGGCCGTAGCCGTATTCTCCAAAGGCGGGCTGATAGGGTTTGAAGCCCGTTGCAAAAACGATTGCACCGGTTTCGATGGAGATTTCCGTCGCTTCCTCCGGCAGCGGTCCTCCGACAACTCCGAATGAAGCGACAAAATCGCCGCGCTTTTTTGCTCCGTTCTGCAGAGCTCGGAGCGTCTCATCATCGTCCAGAGCACTAAACGGAGTGAGGCTCACCTTCAATGTGAAGTTGCCCACATAGCCTTCGAAGCCGACCACCCGAGCGTTGTTATAAATTGTGATATCAGAGTGTTCGAGAACATCTCGAGCCAGTCGGGTGAGCAGGTCCGAGGCCTTCTCATTCGAGGGGGATATGGTGTCCAGCCTGGCCACATGGCCTCCCAGAAAGGGCGTCTTTTCAACAATTGCTACGGGAATTCCGCGGGAGGCCAAATCTTTTGCCGCCTGCAATCCTGCGATGCCTCCGCCGATCACCGTTACATGGCGAACGGCATCCATTCTTATCGGCTCAAGCGGTTCCAGTTGAGCTGCCTTCGCTGCCGCCGCTGCCACCAGGGTCGTTGCTTTTTCGGTTGCCGCCCGGCCGTGGTGCACCCAGCTCACTTGCTCCCTGATGTTGGCGTGCTCGTACAGATAGGGATTGAAGCCGGCTCTTTGCAGCGTGCTGCGGAAGGTGGTCTCGTGCAGACTGGGCGCACATGATGCTACCACCACCCGGTCGACCCTGCCTTCCTGCAGATCCTTGATGATCATTTCCTGACCCGGGTCGGAGCACATGAACATGTTGGTCCGTGCCACTGCAACGCCGGGCGCGTTCCTAGCGCTTTCACAGAGAGCCTCAACATCGACGTGGTCTGAAATGTTGCCGCCGCAATGACATATGTACACGCCAACTTTTTTGCCGTCTGAGCTTATTCGTCGAATTCGACGCTCGTGAATCTCTTTCATTTGTCTCTCTCCCCATACCGGGTTTGCCCCGGGATCAACCCATCACTGCCGCTTTAACGTGCTGCTGCTTTAAATCGGGCTGCAGGTTCCACCCCGCCTGTTTGCGTGCGTGGAAGACCGTCAAATAGCTTGAGGCCTTCATCGCGGCAGCGCCTGCTTCCGCTATGGTGTCGACGATGTCCTTGGGGCCTGCTGCCGCGCCTGCTACAAAAATGCCCTTCATGCTGGTCAGGGTGGGGGCCAGGTGCTGCTCCACGGAGCGAATGAAGCCGTCTTCGGCAACCTCTACCGGACACTTTCCAAACGGATTCCATTCGGCAATCTTGCCCAGGGAGAGCACCACCAGATCGTGGCCGGCAGTAACGACCCCGCCGTTCAGCTGATCCTCAAAACGAACCTCTACGGCCCCATTCTCACCCGCTGCGAGCGAGGCCACCTTGGCTTTGACAAATTGAATGCCCATGGCCCGGGCATTTTGGAAGAATTGTTCGTAGTTTTTGCCGAACGCTCTTATATCCATGTAGTAGATGGTAATATCGGCCAGCGGCAGAGCCCCCGATAAAAGCATGGCTTGCTTTATGGCGTACATGCAGCAGACGCGCGAACAATAGGGGATGCCCATGCTCCGGTCCCTGGAGCCTGCACACTGCACAAAGGCGATCGAATCCGGCTCCATGCCGTCCGAAGGCCGAAGCACGCGGTTGTATGGACCGTGCGGAGCAAGCAGACGTTCCATTTGCAGGGCATCTATAACATTGGAGATTTCTCCCGAGCCATATTGCGGCTTGTCGTACATCGAGGTCATCTGAAAGCCTGTGGCGATGACCGCTGCAGCTGCTTGAATCCTCACAATCCGAGGCTTCTGGAAATAGTCGACGGCATGCGTGGGACAGACCTTTTCACATTTCCCGCAAAGGATGCAGTTTTCTACATCGAGGGTGGCCACTTGCGGAATGGCATTGGAAAACGGAATAAAGATGGCCTTGCGGGCGGAGAACCCACCCTGATTCTCGTCGGCAGCCAAAATCGGGCACTGATACTCGCACTGGCGACAGCCGATGCATTTGTCCTCATCGACAAAGCGGGGCTTCTTTTCGACCACGGCCTCAAGCAAGCCGTCGGGCCTGCGGTCGAGGCTTCTGATCTCACCGCAGGTGAGGATCGATATATTTTCGTGATGGGCGGCGGCGGCCATTTTTGGCGTGGTGATACAGCTGGCGCAGTCGAGAGTCGGGAAGACCTTGGAGAGACGGATCATTTTCCCGCCAACGGAAGCGTCTTTTTCCACCACCACCACCTTGTAATCCTGATCGGCAAGATCCAACGCGGCCTGCAGCCCCGCAATGCCGCCTCCGATCACCACTGCATCCACTTCAAGTTTTTCTTCCAAACGCATCGTTCTCCTCCTGGAAGTCCGCGCTCATCCCGCCTTCCGTTCTGCAAAAATAGATGGCCTCTCATGCGCTCCGGGCTATCGCCAGCATCTCCAGTTCGGTTCCGGGAGGCCCGAGCTCTTTTAGCAGTTCGTTCATAGCGTTGACTTCTTTGATGAATGCCCTGGTGCATACCGTGCAGATCGCGGTCAGGCGCAGACGGCGTGTATCGAGCCCACGCTGCCGCATCAACGGGTATACCCGATCGATACGCTTCGCCAGGGCATCGTAGGCGCCTTCGTACGGGCACTCGACTCCGCAGGACATGATGATGATTGCCGATATCCCCTTGTCAAAGCAGTCGAGGTAGAATCTTTCCGGAAACAAAACCGGAGCCTTGACCCTCAGAATATAGGTGTTGGCAGGATAGTTGAGGTGCGCCTGCCCGACCGCATCCGCTCCCGGATAGGCACAACTCTCGGTGGCCAATATCAATATCTTTCCTGGTTTGGCTGAATCACTCATGGCTCGTTCCAACCTATTTCTTGCGTCGAACAAAAATTCGGTCGTATCCGTCCACACTCGCGTACCCCAGACAATCATGTCCCACTTTTTTAGCCCAGACGGGGATGTCGTTTCTGGTGCCGCTGTCGTTTGACAAGATCTCCAGAACTTCTCCCACTTTAACTTTACCGATGGCTTTCTTTGCTTCGAGCAACGGGCCCGGGCAGGCGCTTCCACGGGCATCAACCATAGCTGCGGCTTGTACGGTGTTGAGATCCAAGGTGCTCATTTGTTTCTCCTTGTTGAAGGTTCAGATGGTTAGGCTTTTCGATTCCTTTCACCTTCCGCCTGTTAAGCAACTGTTAACTGTCGGCGTTGCCTGCCTACAGGGCAAAAGCGATGCCAAACCCCGTGCGGATAAAATGTTATTTGAAAATACAGATACTTAAGTAAACATGGAATCATCGTCGAAACACTATGGGAGTTCTCGAGCTGCGTTGCCTGTTAAATAAATTAACACCTGTTATGGACCATCCTGTCGAAACAAGCACACAGTCCATGAATCTGAGGGCGGTGAGCGGTTTGATGAGAATTGATATCGTCAATTTGACGCCTTCGATCCACAGCGGGACACATCCCTCTGATTTCTTATCAAACCTTGCATTAAGCTACTCTCGGCTTTTTTTGCGGGCTCTCAACAAGGCCGCCTGTTAAACTAACAGATGTTTAAACAGTTTAACCCTCACCCTCAAATCTTGTGATGCAGCACGTGTTTTAATGGATGCGGGTTGTGCAGTGTCGGCACGTTGTGGTCGACTGTGCCGCCGCACTTCCTGAGGCCTCGGTTTGACGAAGCAAGTTCTCGAAAAATTTTGATAGATTTCAATGCCTGGATCTCTTATTTTTTCAAAAATGAAGGCCAAATCAGGACAGATGGCATCGCGATTGCTCTCTCTCCTGGAAAGCTTTGTCTATTTGCAAGGTGGCGCAAAGCTGCAGATTCTGTACAATCCGTGCCCAACGGTCTGGCTGAAATCATCAAAAGGCGGAAGCAAGGCTTTTTATACGTGAAGGTCTGATGCAACTCAAACATCGAAACGGAAGGAGGTGACTGAGATGTCGAAGATGCTGTTCATTATTTCCAACGGCTTTGAAAAAGCCGGCAGAGCGACCCGCGCATTCCAGTTTGCCAAAGTCGCTGTCGAGAAGGGTCATGATGTGAAGGTATTTTTGATTGATGATGCCATTCACTGGGCTCAGCTCGGCATGGCGGAAGGCGCCAGAGCGTCCACCGGCGAGGAAATGAAGCCCTTTATCGATTACGTGATGGAGAACGGGGCGCAAATGATTGCCTGCAAGGCCTGAGTGGACCACAGGTATTTATCCCCCGATGAAATGATTCCGGGGGTACGCATTGAAGGGGCTCCCTTTCTTGTAGATTTAATGGCTGAATACGCAACCATGAGTTTCTAGGAGGCATCGCCATGTTCGGTTGCATCGTCGTGGCGCTGCGATGCCTTCAAGATCCTCGGAAGAAAGAATCATCGAACTGACCAAAATCGCCCGGCAGCAGTTACAGGTGGAGCTTAAACCGTTGCCGGGCGAGCTTCGCGACTTCGCCTTCAATTGCTGGAGGGCTGCTTATGGATGGATCTCAATCACTGCGCCGCATCCACCCGGCATGAAATCGTCGCCCCACTTCCGGTGAAAGCGGGCAATGGCAGATTCGCCGGTGCAGTGGCTGGGAGCGACCTTTTTGACGCCCAGGTTCTGAAGAGCCTCAATGTGCTTGTCGATTTCAGATGCGGCTGCACCCATCAGGTGAAACCCGCCCATTAGCAGATAGACCTCTTTCTCCAGGTACTGCCTGGCTTTTCTTACGATATTCACCACACCGGGGTGGGCACAGCCCGTTATGATCGCAAGGCCTTTGCATGTTTCCAGAATCAGGGATTGCTCCTTGATCCCGCTGCCCAACTCACCTGTTGAGTGAACCTTATCGAACAGCCGCAGTGGTCCATCAATTGCTGCAACCTCGGCCCCCAAACGCTTGATTTGCTGCTGGAAGGTTTGCGGGAAGGAGCGGGGAAGGTAGACAGTGACTTTAGCATTTTGCTGCAGAAAGTCCTTCAGTCCTCCGGTGTGATCTCCGTGGGAGTGGGACAAAACCACAGCATGGATTGTTTTTGGATCGATGCCGAGGCGCTTCATATTCGCGAGCAATATCTTGCCGTCGCCGCCGGTATCAAACAACAGAGTTTGATCAAAACCTTCCACCACGGAGGCAAATCCCCAGTCAGTGCGCAGCGCCTGTGCAGCGGAGATGTTGTTATATATTACGGTGATGCGGCAAGCGGAAGTTTCCGCTTTTCCGGTATCCGCCACGGGAAAAATGCTGAGCATCATAATCATCAGTCCAATAATCTCTCTCGGGGATGTAATTGCCATGAGCCCGTCTTATTTATTGTGCACATGATGCGCCGAAACGATCAGCGATTATTCGCTCCCGTCGGCTCAGCGGCAGCTATGCTGCCGTCGATTTGCGTTTTCCGCTCGACTGCTCGATCGCCTGAGGCGGGAGCCTCCCACCCTTTTCGGAGCTCTGAAAGGGTTTTCTGTCGGACAAGCATCACCTCAACCCCGGCATCTGACAAGACGAAGCCGGCTCCCCTTCCTTCAAGGTTTTTTTCTGTGTAGAGCCGGTCCATACCCTGCTGCAGGAGCCACTGACCGACCTTGATCCCTTTGGCCTTTTTCTCTTCCAGAAATGGATTGGGGACGAAGCGCTCCTCCAGCGTTTGCCCGTCGGATTCCCTTAAAGTACCCAGGTAAAAAACCGGTGCTTCACCGAAGTGTTCTGAAATAGTCTCCCTGTTTGACTCGAGAGGGATGGCCACCACCAGCGTTGCTTTTTTCCGTGTTTCATAATGGATCAAAACCCGGTCGCAGTTCGACACCTGGTCGTGCAGAGCCCTCTTGATCCTTTCGTCGATGGCGTGCGCCCTTTCCAAGTCGCCGGTGCGCAGCGAAACTTCCGCCTCCAGAAACCGGTAACGTCCCGCATTGCGGCCAAACAGCGACTGCACCTCCGTCACCATGGGTTCCGATTCAATAATTTGCCTCACCTGCACCAGTGTTTCCGCATCGATGGAGGCGTCCAGCAGCACCCGCATCCCGCTGACGAGCAGTTCCAGGCCGGCGTAGCCTATGAATATCAGCATCAACGCGGCAGCGATACGGTCCACTGTCAGGCCGAGGTAGATGTGCCCGCTCAGCCCAAAATAGTTGGATACCAACGCGCCCAAAACCACGAGCGAAGAAACCACATCCGCCTGTCGATGACGTCCGTCCGCTATAAGAGCCGGAGAGCCTGTAAGCCTGCCCACCTTGACGGTATACAAACCAAACAGAAGTGGAATCAAAACTCCGGCTGTCATCCCGGCGATTACCCAAGTCGTGATGTTTGGTGTTTTTGCAGAAGAGGAGATAACATCCCGGGCGATCTCGTAGCCGACGAAAAGGATCAACAGCGCCATAGCGACCTGAATGACATTTTCGATCTTATAGAGCCCGTAGGGAAATGAGCGGGTTTTGCGCGTTGACAGTTTAAGCCCTCCCCAGACAGCCAGTGATGCAACGGTATCGGTAGCCGAATCGACCGTGGATGCGACGACCGCCAAACTGCCGGAGAAACCGGCAAGCACGGCTTTCAGTCCTACCAGTGCCAGGTTGACCAGAAATGAATAGAAGCCCACCCGCTCGACCTGTTCCGTCTCATCCGTAGTGCGGGACTTCTGTTTGTCCATCGAAAGTGCTCCGAAAACGGCTGTTTCGTCTGTATATGGCGTCGTGCGAGAAAAAGAGTTTGCATGCCTCAGCGTTGGTTTTCGCCGGACATGAGTAAATGTGCGGCCTGCGCAAGCGATAGACCCGGAATCATCTTTGAAATTCGGGTGTAAAATGAACCATGCCAGGTGTGCTTAGGATGCACAAAGTTCCCTGTCAGCATGTAGAAAGCGTGAAAGAAGCAGGCGGACTTTGAGTTGCGACTATCCTCGATTTGCAGCTGTCACCTTCTGCCCAGACCCATCCCTTTGCCGGTCCAGGTAGGAAATGTGGGCGGCGGCTCTGATGAGGGTGAGGCGGACTGCAACTGGGCCGACTTGTATGCGCTAATAGCATCCCGGACACTGCCCCGAGCTCCGGTAAACATCTGAATGCCGGCGCTTTGAAGAGCTTGATGGGCATTCATGCCGATGCTTCCCGTGATGACTGCTTGAACGTCCTGCTGCATAATGAGATAAGCTGTGTCCGGGCCCACTCCCCCCATGGCTTTGGTGTGCGGATTTTCGATGGCTTCAAATTCCATCGTGTCGGGATCGATGATAATAAAAAAATTGCAGCGCCCAAAACGCGGATCCAGATCCCCTTCAAGATTTGGTTGATTGGCTGATACAGCGATCTTCATTTTCTCCATCCCTTATCTAGTCGTTTCCCCTGTTTTCCTGGATCAGTTATCACTTACGTTCAATATTGCCCAAGGGACTCCGATGCAACATTCAGACCCGGAAAACGCTTTAGCGACAAGTTGAATAGCAAAAAAGGAGACAGCTGGGGGCGATGATTGGCACCAAAACCTTCAGGAATTTTTTCTGGCTCATCGCGGATTAGCGTGATCGGGTGACTCCACAGACGTTCGCCCTGAGGTATCGAAGCCTGTCCTGAGGTAGCGAAGGGGGCGAACGGCGCCGTTCATGCTTCGATACCTCAGCACGAACGGGGTGTCTAATCACGCTAATCCGCGATGAGCCTTTTTTCTTTAACCTGTCTGCCTTGTCTGTTATTGATTTTTTGCATTTTTTGTTGTTTATTCTCAGCGTGTGGTGTACGGACCGACGGCAAAAACAAGCGAAGCTCGGATTCTGCTGCTTGACAATATGAGAAATAATTCACTAGAATTCGCGCATCTATCGCATTGAAAGTGTGCACACAAAAAGCATCCAGGAGGGGCGAATGAGAGTACGTCGTTTATCGTCATTGATTTTTGCATGGTTATTTGTCTTGACAGCTGCAACGACCGTAACGGCTCAGCCGGATGAGGACGTGCTCGAGCTCAACTCCTCCATAATCGAGGTGCACACCAGACCGGTTGTGCAGTTCAGCCACACTGTCCACCTGGATGATTATGCGATTGAATGCAGCCAATGTCATCATGTCTACCAGGGCGGTGAAAACGTTTGGCAAGACGATGACCCTGTAAAGAAATGCCAGGAATGCCACAATGATCCAACCACTAAGAACGAATTGAGGCTGCCTGCCAAAACCTTGAACCTCAAATGGGCTTTCCACAGGAACTGCATAGGCTGCCACCGGGAATACAATAAAGAGAACAACGTTGAAGCCGCGCCGGTGAAATGCCAGAATTGCCATGTGGAATAGGACCTTGTGCATTAGGCGGGAAGCCAGCCACATATAAATCTCACGGCGGCGCAACAATAGATTCCCGCCGGAAGCAGGCGGGAATCACCAACAGGGTTTTCGGGTACCTGTTTGTTCGGGCGTATGCCGGGCGACAGGATTGTTCTTCGGTACGCTTTAAAGGCAACGTCCACCTCATCCAACCCACGCTCAAGCTCCGCAAAATATTGAATTTTGCCTTTCCATACCTACCTTTTGATTAACGAAGGTAGTCTTGCTGAACGTATTGTCAGCGGATCTTGGCCCGCGCTCATGATTGTGTGGAGCGCCGGGCTTTAACCCGCTGTTGAAAGATCGCCGGCCTGTGCAAGTCCGGAAAGGAGGCGGCGCCATGAAGGATAAGCAGGAAGGGGTGACGCGGTGATACGGTGAAACGGGGACGCGGGGACGCGGAGAAATGTTCGGCCACACGCGTGGGCAAACCATAAAGCTGGGGACTAGAAAGCCGTGGCGGCATCGATATCCGGCAACCATTTCAATGACCGCCCGGCACCGGCATTACGATGCAGAGAGCTCGTACAGGGTTGTTGTTTCCTTTTGTCTGTGGTCGGTGCCCGGCGATGATTTTGTTACCGTACGGGCAAAACTGAAGCCATTTTTGCCGGTGTTCTTGGTTCGATACATGGCTGCATCAGCCTGTCTGATAAGCTGCTCGATATCTTCGCCATGGTCGGGGAAAAGGGCGATCCCAATGCTCGCGCCAACAACCGCCTGCCGACCATCCAAGATGAGCGGCCGGGAGACGGTATGGACGGTCTTTTCGGCTATCATCGCCGCATCCTCTGAAGAATGAAGTTCCGTTGCGATAAGCAAAAACTCATCTCCCCCCACACGGGCAACTGTGTCGGTAGCGCGCACACAGGAGAGCAGGCGGTGGGACACTTGCTTGAGCACAGAATCCCCGGCGTCATGGCCAAGGCTGTCATTAACCGCTTTGAAGCCGTCCAGGTCGATAAACATCACGGCAGTCAGGTCTTTATGCCTGCGCGACCTGCTCAGGGCCGTTGACAGCCGATCCCTGGCGAGCCTCAGACTTGGCAGGCCTGTCAGCCCATCATGGGTCGCCAGGTGGTGTATTTTTTCCTCCGCCTGCTTGCGCTTTGTGATATCCTGATGGGTACCGGATACCATAAGTGGTTTCCCGTCATCTGTCCACGTCACAACTTTTCCTCTATCGTGCACCCAGACCCAACTGCCGTCTTTGTGGCGCATGCGTGCTTCGCAGTCATAATATGGCAGTTCCTTTCGGAAATGCTCCTGCAGCAAATCCTCCGACATTTTAAGATCATCCGGATGCGTCAGTTTAAGCCAGGTATCTATGGAAACGGGCGCAAGCTCCGCGAGCGTATAACCGACGATTTCCGCCCAGCGTTCGTTAAATATGGTTTCACCGGTTTGCACATTCCATTCCCAGGTGCCCACGTTAGTGCCTTCCAGAATGTACGAAAGTCTCTGCCTTTCGGCTGCCAATGCTTGCTCCGTTTGCTTGCGCTCGGTGATTTCAGAGCTCATCTCGCATACTCCCTCAATCACACCGGCATCGTCCAGGAGGGGGAATTTTATGGAGAGAAAGAATCGTTTCCCGTGCTCGTTTTCAAGCGTTTCCTCCTTCTCCAGTGCGTGCCCCGATTCCATAACTGCCAGATCGTTCAGCCGGAACTGTCTACCAGCAGCACCCGGAAACAAATCTTCAACCTTTCTCCCAAGAGCGTCCTGGCGTATCCGACCGGTTACTTCTTCCCATTTGCGATTGACCAGCTGATAGCGGCCATCACGATCCTTGACGCAGATGAGCGCACCACTGTGCTCGATCAGGTCGGATAGAAAACGACGGTTTCTGCGTAAATCCTCTTCCACACGCTTGCGTTCGGTGATGTCGTCAAAGCTGGATAGAATGCAGAGTCCTTGACTCAATTGGAGCGCCTGACTGGAGAACATGCCCGTTAAGACTTCACCGTTCTTCTTTCGGAACAGCAACTCCCGGCCAACTACCGGCCGGCCTTCGCGAAGAGCGGACACGATGTCCTCCCGGTCTTTTTCATGGACCCACAGCTTCAGTCCGATTGCCGTTTCTACGGCTATTTCCGCCCGAGAGAAACCCGTCAGTGACACGAAAGCGTCATTAACTTCGACAAATTTGCCGTCTTTCAGGCGTGAAATGACAATAGCGTGGGGCGACGTCTGAAAAGCCTTGAAGAACTTCTCCTCGCTCTGGCGCAGTTCCTCCTCCGCTTCTTTACGCGCGGTGATGTCTCGATCGGTACCCCGATACCCTTTGAGATTTCCATCCGCATCATAAAAAGGAAGGCCGTTAGTTTCCAGTGCAACCAGATGTCCATCTTTATGGATGTTTATATTCTCCAATGTGGTGATGGGCTTCTGTTCTCTTATCAATGCGCCGAACAGGTCGGAAACGCGCTTTGCCTCGTCTGGAAGCATCAGGTCGTAGGGAGTTTTGCCGAGGACTTCTTGCTGCTCGTAGCCGAGAATGTTTTTGATCTGTGGGCTGACGTAAGTATAACGTCCTTGGGAATCAACCTCCCAGACCCAATCATACAAGGTCTCCACCAATCCCTGGAAGCGTTGGCGGCTTTCCCTGAGTGCCTCCTGCGCCTGCTTGCGCTTGGTGATATCAAGAAACGTAACAACCGCGCCGCACACCTCGCTGTTCACTATTTGGGGATATGACCAGTATTCCACAGGAAAGCTGGTACCGTCGGCCCTCCACAACACCTCATCGTCAGCGTGCTCGCCCTTGCCCTCCCGGAACGCTCGATAAATTCTGCAGTCTTCAATGGCCATCTGAGCTCCGTCCGGATAGGAATGATGTATCAGCCCATGGACATTCTTTCCGAACAGTTGTTCCGGGCCTGCGTAGCCCAGCATTCTGATGCACGACGGGTTGGCGAAAGTGCAATCGCCCTTCAGATCGATGCCGTAAATCGCTTCGGCCGTCGAATCCAACAGCAGGCGGACCTGCTCTTCGCTCGTCTTCACTGCCTCTTCTGCCTGCTTGCGCTCGACAAGTTCGCGTTCCAGCCCCGTCAACAACCGGCGGCTGACCAGGAGCATCAGAGTAAACGTCAGTGAGACGAACAAGATCTGGTATGCGAGTATCATCATTGAGCTGATGAGCCCGGACTTGAACAGGTTGTTGGCCTGCGGCACCAACAGATTGACGAGTACGTGAGCTATGCTGAGGAGGCTGAACCCGGCGAAGACGACACCAGTCGCCCTTGCGGCCGGTCGCAGCTTGTCACCCACCCGGCGCAGCATGAGCCACGAGACCTGTGCGGAGATGTACAGCAGGCCGAGTGATAAGTTGACGTTACGCAACGCGGGACTGGGATTGACGAACGTCAGGTACGCAACCACGAGAGTGAACAGGGTCACCATCGCATAGTTGTGCAACTGCCTGCTTTCCTTCCCCAAGAAGTGCTCCAGACCTCGGTAGAGGACGACTGTACCGCCGATGATGAGCGTGTGGGCGAGGACGATGGAGGCGAGATCCGGCACGATACCGCGAAACGTGATGAGCAGAAGCGCGCTGAACTGCAGGACGTAGTCGACAAGCCACAGAGTGATCTCCGGAGAGCGCTTTCGGTTCTGCAGCCACAGCGAGGTCATCACGATGAGGCAGACAGCACTGAACATAGCATAGATTAGGAGTTGGGACCTTGCGTCGATGAGCGTCATTGCTCTACCCCGTTGGCTGGAATGATGCGAAATTCTGCTGCGCCGTCCGCTTTTCCGTTTTCACGCAATGGAGCAATGTGGTTAATGGATAGGCCACACAGCGATGCATATGCTTTATCAACGATGATGTTAAAGCTCTTCACCCTTTCAGATTCCCATTCTGCTGAAAGCAAAAGCTGCAACGACATTGCAATATAAATGCCACATCCGGTTTGAGCCATTCATGCAAGGCGCGTCGAAAATTCCCTGCTCTGTCAGGCTCACAGGATAGCAGTCGAGCTCTCAACATAAACCGCGCCGCCCGGTATCGGCCGTGATGCGTTTCGGTCGATTGATTGTGATTCTATCCGGTTCGTACAGGCGAGAATCTTGACAGGTGGTTTGCGTGGACAGCTGCACTCAGCGTGCAGCCGCCGGTCCGCTTTCGAGTAACCAAGGATGAGACTGCCGGCGCCATTCTCGTCATCCGGGCAGTCTTGACAGTCAGCAGCAGGTCTTGCGGCTAAGTCGCCCGGTCTTTGGAGCCATCCATGGGGACTTCAATAAGTATTGAGAATACAAGGGCACCGAGTGCAATGATCTGCAAAACCGCCCGCGCGGCGTGGCTGTATTCCCATTGGTCGCGCAGCCGCATCCAGTCCGCCGGAAGTGTTTCAGCCGTCAAGGGGATCATCGTAGCATTCACTGGAGCGACCCATACCCAAAAGATTATAATTATGAGCATGCTTGATGGAGCTGCCATGTACAAGCCTAATTCCCCGCGGCCACGGCGTCCAGGGAGAGTTTGGCGGACACCCCCGCCTGGTCGGCGAGCGGTTGGACATCGGTAATTTGCAGACGATCTGCCGGGACGGCGTTGGCACTCTGCAGTTCCGCCGTGATAGCCCGGGCACGCTTCCCGGCAAGCTGCGATAACGCCTCGTCGGGGCTAGGATCGCTCTCCACTAAACGCGCAAACAGCTCTCCCGCCAGAAGATCCGATTGTTCCGGGCTCATCGCTCCGGGCACAATCTTGTAGAGCTTCATCGAGCCCCATAGCCGGGCAAAACCTTTGCGTTTCTTCTTGCTCTTCTTGTCCTCGTCGGTTTCTTCTCGGGCGGCTCGTGGCTTGATCTCACCCTGCTTGACGGCGCGCTTGAGCTCATCCAGGGCTTTAGGGCCAAATCGTTCCGTGAACAGCTCCTCCAACGCATCCCTGACCTTGGAATCGCTGAAATCAAGAGGCTCCAAGTCCTCATCGGATTTCGGTTGGACACCCATGCGGGCTGATACAGCGCGGCTCACATTGAGTTGTTTGAGCTCCAGGCCGTCAATTTCCGGGCTATAATGCCCCTCTACGACCAGTTTCAGTTTGGGCCGTTTCTGCAGAGCTTCCCCCACCTTTTTCAGTTTTTCCTGTTCCGGCGGCAGGAGCTCAGCTTTTCCAGGATCGAATTCAACGGCACTGAACTTTTCGGCGCCGCCTCCCAGGAGTGATCCGAGAGCTCGAAAGGGTGCGGTCACCGCCTTGACAATGACATTCACGAGCGTTTTCCAGATGATGGCGCCGATGCTGAACTGGGGATTGTCGAGATCGCCGCTGACGGGAAGCCCGAGATCGATGCGGCCGTTGGAATCCGCCAGCAGGGCAATGGCCAAATCCAGCGGCAGATTCACCGCGTCGGGGCTCTCCACCTTCTCCCCGAGCACCAGGTTGTCCACAATGATCTTGTTGTCGCCCATCAGTTTGTTAGTTTTTATCTTGTACTTGAGGTCCAGGGAGAGCTTCCCGGACTTGATCCGGCGGCCTGCGAACCTGCCGGAGTAGGGGCTGATGTTGGCCATTTCCACATTGCGGAAGGCCAGGGTGATGTCGGTGGAACGTTTGAAATCGTTGATGTCCAAAGCTCCGGAGATCTTCACCAGGCCATATTTGTCCACCCGTCCGTCCAATTTGATCTCGGACAGAGATTTCTTCTTCGACGAAAGCTTGCCCACCGTGCCCTTCAAGGCGTGAATTCGGGTCATGAACTTGGGCTTCAGGCTCAGATCGGCAAATACCATATTACCGTCCTCGATCCTTACCCTGCCTATGTTGAAGGGGAAGGAATCGCCGCTCCCCGCTGGCTTCGCCTTGGATCGTGGCGGCCTCTTTTGAGCCGCACCCGTGGGTTTCTGCTTGGCTGGCGCTGCCGCCCCATCGGCTGCGGGCTGCTCTTTTACGATCTTCGCCAGGTTCACGGTTCCATCTTCGGCAATGATTACCTGACCGACGGGCTTGGAAAGCCTGATTTCATCAATTTGAAGTCCATTGGGCTCGATCGCCAGCTTTATCTTGGGAATCTGCATGGCGCCCCAGCCAAGGTAGGTTTCCTTGGCGCCAGGTTGGCTCAGGCTGAGCTTGTCGACCCCGAAGCTCCCCTCGTAGGACAGTTTGGGACCGCCCCCCGGTTGACCGTAGCGAAAGACTCCATCGGTGGATACCGCTGCGGAATCGAGGGTGAGCGTGATGAAAGGCTCAAGATAGGGCTTCACCGGAGTGAGGTCCACTCCGGCCAGATTTACGTTCGCCTCCACCGATGGCGATGCCGGATCGACTTTGCCACGCAGCACCACCTTGCCCCCTTGCTCCAATCCGAAACCCGCTTCAAAGTTCATGGGCGACTTGCCGTCAACCTCAGACACCCGCACCTGCAGGTCCCGCAGATGGTATAGAGGCTTCTCCGCGAGGGCCGTCTGGTCCATCACCTCCGAGCGGAAATTGTCCAGTTCAAAGCTCTTAAGGAGAAACTTCCAGGGAGATGGCTGACCTGGAGCCGGTTGCGATCCTGCCTGTTCCGGGGTGTCCCCTTTTCCGGCAAACAGTTGTTGCCAGTTGATTTTTCCATCCCGGTCGCGGCCGACATCGAGGTGACCATCACTTAGATTGATGCGCGCGATGGTGAGGGACTTGGCGCCAAGATCGACCTCACCCCCCTCAAGAACGAATCGTTGCGCCTCGAATAGCGCTTTGGGAGCCCCTTTGACGCCGAGATGCAGCCCTTTGAGCTCTGTGGATATTTCCTTGACCGCGACTTGGGTCTCGCGACCAGCCTCGATGCTTGCTTTCAATCCGATTGAAATGCCGGCGATGCCGCCAGCGACCGTGGATGAGCGACTCAGGTCCTCCACACCAAAGGCCATATCTTTGATATCGACCGCTCCGATATTGACCCTCCAGGGTGTTTCCTCGCCAGGAGCAGGATGCGCCGTGGGCGGCGACTCTGTGGCAATCGGTTGCTTGTCGGCCGCAGGGGGCTGTGCGGGTACCGCCGGGTCGAAGTTGCTCACCGAAGGCTCCGGAGCCGGTGCCGATCGGGATTTCTTGGGGGCCGCGTCCGTTCCTTTGTGCGCCAGGAGCAGTTCCCAGTTCACTTTCCCCTGCTGGTCCAGACCGACATCTATATGGCCTTCGCTCAGTCCAATGCGCGCAATGCTGAAGGTGTGTGCACCGAGATCCAGCTCGCCCCCTTCCAAAAACAATCGCTGAGCCGCAAACAATGGCCTGGGTGCGGCCTTTATGCCAAAGTGCAGCCCTTTGAGCTCGGTGACAATGTCTTTGACTGCGACCTGTGTTTGGACACCGGCCTCGATGGTTGCCCGGGAACGGATCGAAATACTCGAAGCCCCGGCGGCCATCGGCAACGACCGGCTCAAGTCCTCCAGATCGCAGACCACATCCTTGATCTCAAAGGCTTCGACGCGAACGGTCCAGGGCGGTCCTTCTGCAGGAGCGGGTCGGAGGCCGGCTTCCGATACCGCGGGCGCGCTTTCCTTGCCCTCCGCTGTGGGCCGGCTGCGCATGACCTGCTCCAGATTGCTCTGACCGGCCTCGTCAACGCCAACATGCAACGCGCCCCCATCGACGAGAAATCTGTTGATTTGCAGCTCTCTGGACTCAAGATCGAAACCTGCGGAGTCGATCTCAAACGTGTTCAACTCGAAAAAGGGCGTCTCGGTGTTCGCCAGCTTGAGCGCCACACCGGACAAGTCCATCCGAAAGTTCTCAAGCGACAGGTGCAAAGGGATCCGTGCGGCGCTCAAGTGGTAATCGGTGCTGACACCAAGCCTCCCTTTAGGTTCCTCCAGATTGACGACGTTTTGGAAGAATTTCCAAAGGGAAGCTGTTCGAATACCGCTGCAGACGATTTTGCCGTCGGAGTGGAACGGTATCAGCGAGAGGTGGCCCTGCCAGGCGATCGTTTCACCATCGGGCGTTCCTGCCAATAGACTGTAGGTGCCTTTTTCGTCGACCAAAGTGGTCAGCATTTTCAGCTCGAGGTCAAGGTCATGAAAGTTCAAAATCGCCGGAGTGGACTGCCGCTTGTCGGTCAAGGCCAACTCACCCCCCGTTAGGGCCACCGTGCCGAGGATTAACCGCAGGGGTCTCGATTGAGAAGTTTCGGGCTCTTTTTCGGTGGGCTTTGGGGCTAAGGCAGCGAAATTGAGCGACCCATCGGTCTCTACGGTCAAATTCACGGATGGCTGCTCCAGACGAATTTCTTTTAAGTGGATCGCCAAATAGAAGAAACCGGTCCACTCACAATCGAAATAAAGTCTTGCGAAGTTGACCAGCAGCGCTCCATCCGGTCCGTGGAGACTAAAATCGTTGGCCTCAAATCGAAGCAGAAACGGATTGAAGCGGACTTTTCCCAGGCTGGCCTGGCATTTGAGCTGATCCTTTGTATATTTCGGAACGTACCAGCGAATCACGAGTGGAGCCAGGACGAAGCCTGTAAGGGTGAACAGAAGCAGAGCTCCCACAGGAATAAGCAAGAGCTTGCTCACCAGAAAACGCCGTATCCCGGGTCTCATGTCATAAACCTTCCTATTTGATTGGTCCATAGCCGACGAGGATCGAAACGGCGTCCTTAAAGTCGCCTCAACCCATTGTTCAAGAAGCCCCCGGAGCTGGGAGCGTTCATTGCGGTTCTTAAGCGGTAAGGCTTGATTCTAATTAGCAGCAATCGTGCCAAGGATAGCACGATGATTGTTTTCTGTAGTTCTTTGCATACTACGATGAACTTTCAGGAAAAGCAATCGACTGAAAAGGCCGAAGTTCTCTACCTCCGGCAGCTTACTTACATCTGCAGCATTCGGTCCTGAGGCAGAGAAGCCTGGCAGCTCTCATTTACTCTAATGGCATCCTGCGCGGATGAGGTTCAGACGTATTGTATCACCCGAACACGCTTTACAGGACAGCTAACGAGTAATTCTATCGACTCAGTTTATCCTCTCACGCGGAAAGATAGCCGGAGGCACAATGTTCCACAGTTACCGTTCACTCCCCGAGGCGGGAGATGCCTGCGCCGCATAGCTGACGGTCCTCCGTTGGATGCTCTTTCGCTCGCGTTTGATGACCCATCATATTACATTCATTGTATATTTTAACATAGGAGGGTTGACAAGCACTATCTGCACTTCTATTCTCGTTGCCGATCGGCATGACGTTTGGGGATAGGTTCCTGCAACCACAAAGGGTTCTGCCATTTGCGATTTATCAGGCATCAATCACTCCAATAAAGAGGCTATCGACCACCGGGAGATGCAAGATTGAGCACCGTACTGCTTAAGGCCGGGGGGATATGGACTTTCTTCATCTTCCTGGCAATACTCAACGGCATATTCCGCGACAAATGTCTTGTACCCCTGCTTGGCCAACGACTGGCTCTGCCGTTGAGCGGCATTTGTCTGTCGGTTTTGATTTTTTGGGTTACATTTGTTTTTCTGCCGGTCTTTGGCACCCTCGAGCCGGTTCAATACTGGGTCATCGGCGGCGGGTGGCTGGTTATGACGGTCCTGTTCGAATTCATTTTCGGACTTTATGTGATGGGCGATTCGTGGGAAAAGCTGCTGGATGCCTACAATGTGCTCAAAGGAAATCTGTGGCTGCTGGTGCTTTTGACAACGGCTCTGTCTCCCTACCTGGCCGCCAGGCTTCGAGGACTGGTTTGAGGCGCTGGCATTTCATGCGCTCACACCCTCGCCCCGGCCCGCACGGCGCATGCTCCGGGGAAAAGAACACAACCATGAGGAGGAAAAAATGATGGAAAAAAAGCTGCTAAGGATTTGGATCGCTGTGTTGTTGTGCGTTCTTGCGGTCGCGTGTGTTTTTCCTCCATGCGCCGGAGCAGAGCCGCTGTCGGGGCTGGACGCCTACATTGAGAAATCCATGAAGGATTGGCAGCTGCCGGGCCTGGCCATTGCTGTGGTCCAGGACGACCAGGTAGTCTTCATGAAAGGATACGGCACTCGCGAGATCGGAAAAGAACTGCCTGTGGACGAAAACACTGTGTTTGCCATCGGCTCGACTTCAAAGGCCTTCACATCAACCGCCGTGGGCTTGCTGGTGCAGGATGGCAAAATATCCTGGGACGATCGCGTTACGGACCATCTGGCTGGTTTTCAGATGGCAGACCCCTGGGTCACGCACGAGATCAGGGTGCGCGATTTACTCTGCAATCGAAGCGGGTTGAGCGGTGTGAGCGAGTACCTGTGGTACGCCACCGACTTCAGTCGCGAGGAGGTGGTTCGCAGGCTCAGATATGTGCCGCTGGAAGCCGGATTTCGCTATCAGTACGCCTATCGGAACACGATGTTCGCCACTGCGGGTGAGATAATCCCGGCAGTTACCGGCGAGAGTTGGGATGCGTTCGTCAAAGAGCGCATTTTCGAGCCGCTCGGCATGACCCGAAGCAGCACGAGTGTCAAGGATTTGCAGGGGATGGACAACGTGGCGACTCCTCACATGGATTTGGAAGGCAGGATTGTTCCAATCGCTTACCGAAACATCGACAGCATTGCCCCCGCCGGCGCCATCAATTCCAGCATAAGGGACATGGCGCAATGGTTGAGGCTGCAGATCAATGAAGGCAGCTATGAGGGCAAATCGATTGTTGAGCCGGCAGTTATCAAAGAAACTCACACCCAGCATACCCCGATTCCGTTCCAGCCCGGCATGCAGGTGCTGTTCCCCACCAGCCGGCGGATGGATTACTGCCTGAGCTGGCTGGCTTTCGATCACAACGGCGGCCTGATGATCTGGCACAACGGCGCCATAGATGGAATGCATGCCGTCATCGGGCTAATGCCCGAAAAGAAAATCGGTGCGGTCATTCTGACCAACTATGAAGACCAGAATCTGCATGAGGCTCTTTTCATGTGGGTTATGGACTCGCTGCTTGCAGAGACTCCCCGGGACTGGAGCGAAATCTATCGCAAATTTTACGAGCAAAAAGAGGCGGAAAAGAAAAAGCAGGAAACGGAAATCGCTGAAAAGAGAATCAAGAATACCAGCCCCTCTTTATCACTCGATAAGTACGCCGGCCAATACGCCAACGACATGTACGGGAAGATAAGTGTAGCGACCGAAGGGGACCACCTCGTCTTTAGATACAGCTCCATGCTGGTGGGTGACATGGAACATTGGCAATACGACACTTTTCGCACTTCGTGGCGGGATCAGGTTGCCAACGAGCGAAGTGGAGAGTTCTTCATCACTTTCAATCTGGATGAAAATGGGACTGCGAAAGAACTGAACATGACCGACCTTTTTACCTTCGAGCGGGTGCCGGAGTCGCAGGCAAAGGAAAAACCCACCCAGCCCTAGTACTGTCGGGTGGGAATGGCATTGCTGTTCGGATCGTGGTGTCTGATGTAAGCAAGGATGCGCTTCCCCATATCGCTCTCCACTTTGATGCTGTCGTAGTCGATGGCGACATTGTTGAGGTACTGCAGTATCAGTGCATCGCCAATCCTGGTTCCGGGCATGATCCCGGCAAAGAAGAAGTCCATCTTTTCGAGCTCGGAAGCCAAAAAGTAAGTGGCCGGATCCTCCAGACACAAAACCAGTTCGATGGTTGCCGCCTGCTTCAAGCACAATTCACGCAGGATGCCTTTGACCTGCTTGACCACATTGGCGCCGTAGCTTGCTATCACGATTTCGGCGTTGCCTTCAGACGCCAGAAAGCTGGTTTCGATGACCGCCGTATCCCGGCTGAAATGAGGTTGCGAACCGGAGGGGGGCGCGTATGTGTGTTTGGCTTCCAGGTTCCCGTACAGCTGTTCAATGATTGTTTTGTGGTGCAAGGGAGCATAGATGGTGAGAGGTCGAGGCGGTTTGATGTATTTAAAGCCGACGACCATGCTGATTCGTTCTCGATTGCCTGCCGAAATCCCTTTGAACAACCAGGTTTCGGGGCTCGTTCCCGCCAGTATGCCACAATCGCTCAATCCGTACTTGTGCATCGATTTTTGCGAGTAAATATGATTGGTGACCGCGTAGGCGTAGGTTCCTTCAAATTGGCGTTTACCGGCTATTTCAAACAAAAATTCAGTCAACCGGTTGAGGCATCCCGCACCGCGATATTCCGGGTTGACAAAGGCAAAAGTCATCTCTGCAATGGTGTCTTCCGGATGTTCGAGCACCAGGGCCGCATGCCCCATAAACTCATTATCCGGGGTCACTGCCACGACTGAAAACATCATCGAGCTGTTGTTGAGCTCAACGATACGTTCCGGGTAATAGATGTGGTCGTCAAAGTAGGTGTAACCGTGCGACCTGTAAGCGCACTTGGAGATCTCAATGGCTTCTTTGGGCTCCATCAGGCGAACGTCGTAGTCGATTCTTTTCCCGACCGCAGGCAATTTTCCCGGAGCCGCCCGGTTTTCGTTCAATTCGGCTGCGGTGAGGTACTCCTCGATGCTCTTATTGTGGAGATATTTTATCAGGTGGGTTTCTTTGCCTTCGGGTCCCAGGTTATGGAACGAGACCTCATCCATGGCTTCCTTCATCAAGAAGATGCCCAACCCCTTCGACGGTTGATCCGCTGCGATGGAAAGGGGATCGAACGTCGGAAGCTGGCCGGGATCGAACGGAATGCCTTGTTCTTTGATATTGATTTTAATGCCCAACGGAATGTGTTCGCAGATGATATCGAAGGTGCTGCTTTCATCGGCCGCAAAAGCGTGCTGGATAACATTGTTGACCGCTTCTTCAACGGCGAGCTCGATGTTGTAAAGATCGTCGCCGGAAAAGCCGATTTTTTTCGCTAACTCTTTGGCGCACAGTTGGGCAATACTGACGTACGATAAATCGTTGGGCAGGGTCAGTTTGAGAAATTCGCGACGTTTCATCCGTTCTCCTTGTGGGGTGCGTCGTTCCC
>ENA-OSEO01002096-OSEO01002096.1-sediment-metagenome-genome-assembly--contig:-NODE-2096-length-30585-cov-13.909139_pt1 | contig 30585 bp, 22 predicted proteins | sample MGYA00237883_ERZ534232 | MGnify/ENA metagenome assembly ERZ534232 | reverse complement strand
CAAGGGGCACAAGCCGGTAATTTTTTTTAAACACGGGTACAAATCGGCCAAGATCTATTACCCGTCACGGATTCAGGATATAACCAAAAATTCAGTGGCGGGTGCCTTTTACGCGTCCACTGGAATGATTTGTTGGCTCAAATTTTTAATAAATCTTCTAATGTTCTGGATACTACAGCTTTCCCTTTAAAGCCTTTCCTTGTAGCAAAATTGTGAAAGTGTTTTTCGCATATGACTAGATCGCAGTATTGAGTGGCTACACCAACACCAGCCCAATCATCTAAATCGGTTATTTTATGTTTTAGACTAGGATTCTGCAGTACTAGTTTATGCAGAAAAACATCCATTTGTCTGGTTGGCATAAGGTCTATAAATTTTCTAATGTTTTCTTTTCCTAGTTCGCCAAGTTGATTTGGGGAAATCCCTTCAGCTAACATAATTTCACCAATAGGTTCAATAATGTCTGTCATACTTATTGCGTATAGGCAATCTTCCCACTTGTTTCTTGGTAACTCGTTTCGTATTGATGGTAAATTTTTCAAATGATTTAGAAAGCTGATTCTCCATTTATCCTGTCGAAAGGCTGGCATTTTCTCACCATTAGGCCCATCTCCAGTTAGAATACTTTTTTCTATTATATCCTCAATATGTTTTGGGAATTTTGATTCATATGGCATACCGAAGGCATGATAAATGCCATATCCGATAAGATTAAACTCGATACCTGCCTTTATATTAAAGAATTGTGAAAATGCATGGTAAAGTTCTTTTTTTATGATTTTACTGTGAGGAGCTATAGTCTGTCCATGGGAGTAAGACCACATCACCTCAGCTAACCGTTTTCTTCTCCCTGGATCAGTGATCCTCGCGGTTTCAATATAGTGAGTCGATGAAATTGGAAAAATATTATTTACTTCATTTAACAATCTAGAAGCACATTCTACAATTTTTTTAGTTTTTGGTGAGCTATCCTTTCCATTAACCATCCTTGCTAACTCTATCCATTTATTTTGGTCTAGGTAGATGATCATAGCTTTGAATAACGAACGGCAGAGCTCAGTGTGTTTGAGGAAAGCGAAGCTTGCAGCAATTCAGCTGCAGCCCCTGGTTAGCCATACTATTCAACATGCGTGCCAACAGAACGTCGCGTGACGGTCGTGACCCGTCCACTCCGAAGTTCGCCACTCTGAAAACATTGTAGTCTGGACATTTGTAAATCTGGAACGTGGGCAAGTTCTTCTTGAGGTAATCGTTGTAGTCTGGTGGCTTCTTCTTATGTAAAATATGTTGGCGATGGTATCGAACTTTCCAGCAGAATTCCAATGGTCCCCACAGCAGGACGGCCATTATTCCTTCAAGCGAAGCAACATTTAGTTGTTCACTATCAAAACGATAGGTAGTCGGAAACGTTAGAACAGCACCTTGGTGGTCATCCAAAAGACATACGCGAATACGATCTGCAAGAACGCCGAAATCGACAAGCAAGATGTTCTTGTCCCATTCCGGAGGTAATCCAGCGCGTTCAAAAGCGTGACCTTGGTCCATGTCCTTGTGCAGAAGCGAACAGCCTTCTTTGAGCACGCAACATGCATAATCTTTCCCGACACCTGATAGACCAAGCATGAAGATGATTGGCTTCAAGAACGCTTCCTTCCTGGCTACGATTTCAGGTGAGTTGGCAGACGAGAATCGGCTGACAATCTACACTGAGGGGCATGTTGATGTCCTCCTGGAATCAAGAATGAAGCCTTTTTCTAATAGCTGTTTCTGAATCCTGCCATTCTGCTTCCCGCTCGTAGGACCCGGCGATATCTTCGAGGACTCCTCCGACATATGGATAATCGAAGTGCAAGCGCTCTGCATAAGCGCGGTATTTCGCCGCAAGGTCCCGCTCCTGATCGCCACCTTCGCCCCGAACGTGAGCACCACGGGAGTTACGAACTTCGGTGCAGAATCCTCTGCCTATTTCAGGGGATGCTATACCTTCCATAGCCTCGCACACCGATTTACAGGGCCACATGCCGTTCTCATCCTCGGGTGCCTTTGCAAGCAGTTCACCGAGGCAAATGTCACCTATTTCGACCCGGGCACACTCGCGGAATAGGCGTCGAACTTCGCCGATCCATTCGGCCAGCTTCGTCTCGTTGACTTTTCCGTTTTCCGTAGTGCCGGGAATTTTCTTTATCTGGTGAAGAAGGTGAAAAGCTGACGACACCATTGCCTTCCGCTGCTCGGAATTCTCAATTCTCAATTCCGGTGGATCCTCTCCTTTGTCATTCCGTTTGTAAAGGATGGCCGCAGCCTGGACGAATAACGACGGAGATTCCGCAATCTGTCTTTCTAGATTCGGGATTCCGTGCTCGCTGTGATCAAGGGCCTGAATGAAGAGAAATTCGAGCTGCGCCATTTCATCACGGGTAACTTCCGCGCGGTCATCAAGCGCATCCAGCCCCCTGGAAATGTAGTGACGGTCAAGCTTGAAATGATCTGTCGGCTCGGCATTTATCGTGGCGACGTCATACAGCAGCCGTTTGAGGCGGGTCGTTTCGATATCCTTGAAATCTATGTGGACGGCATGGAAAGCAGCGCGTGGTCGCTGAACCTCCAAAAGGCGGTCAACCATTTCCGTAAGCTCGGCGGGCGTGTACCTCCCAATATATGGTACCACATCTTTCCAATATCCGGCGCGGATCTCCTCATCAAAAATGTCCAGAAGGCGCCAAGTGGATGCCTGGAATGGTGCACGTATTAATAGCCGCGTACGTTCTGCGGTATTCAACCCTTTAGCCGCAGCCTGCAAAACCCTTGGTCTCGATTTTTCTTCGATCGCCGAAAGGAAGCCCTGCAGGCACCACTCGGCCTTGCTCCGAAGATTTCCGTCAAGGGAAAGGCAACGTAAGATAAAATCAACCCGTGATTTCACGCTGGCAAAACATGAAGCCATGTAATGACCTATGGTGCCAGCTGCGCTGCTGCTGGTAAGCAATTTTTTAACGCCCTCGAAACCGCTCTTGGCCCATATCTCGCTAATCGCTTCGCGTCGTAGCCTGTCGATCCGCTCCTCGCGCTTCTCATAATCGAAATCCTCCTCTTCAAGCTCGTCTGCTGATTCCTCCACCCACTGATTTGCGAACAGCCAGCCGTGTCGGATGATTGGATCTCGTGGGCAGAGCATGTCATAGGCTTTGCGGGCACGGTCACGGGTTGTTACCTCAAGGTTCCTGTGTTGGCTGCGCCGAGTGAAAGCGTACCGCCGGATACGCTCGCGCAACTTGGCCTTGGCTCCTTCATCGTCTTGCCGTGACCATTCATCGATCTTGTCCCAAACCCTTGACTGGTCTTCCTTGGACATGCCCTCAAGAGACTCGACAAGATCACCAAGAGTCATATCGTCGTGAGAGGGCCAAGCGATCAAGAGTTCCAGCGCCTGTCGGGCGAAGTCGTAGAACTCCTTATGTGTTACAACCTGTCCTGCTCCGGATGCATCGCTTCGCCAACGGGGTCTGTAGTTGTAGGTGCCGAACCGGGAACTAGGCTTAATTTGCTCGATGCCAATCTCCCAGCCGACATCAGGGAAACGCCTTTTGAGCAACTCTAGCACTTTGACTCGCTGCTCTACAGAAGCTGCAGTCTGCGGCATCCATGCCCTGAAAATGTCCTTAAGACTGGAGTCCGGTTTATTCATCCAGTTATCATTGATTTTAGGCCGGGAAAGTTGGGCAAGAATCACCGAAACGCGCGAGAAGTTCTGAGGTTTCCAGGCAAGGCACTCTAGTGCCCAGAGCAGCCCAGTACGGGACGGTGATGCCCATAACACGCCGCTGTCAACCGGTTTGAGAAGGCCAAAAACGACAGGATCGTCGTGACTCAGGTCTTCCTCAATTATCTTCAGGAATTCATCGGGAGCGGCTTCTGCGTAGCAAGGCAACTCATTGTTATGAGAGAGCAATTTTTCTAAAGTCAAGGGTGTCAGGAGCTTGCGGATTAGAATTGCGACTCGTGTTTCTACATTAATTCCGAGGCGGCTCTGGAGAAGACCCTTGCCGTGGACCGACAGGATGACGAGTGTTTCGCAGATACCTTCTCGCAACGCATTGGAGTGATCTCTCTTCTTGCCATACAGTGCCGCTGCCCACCTTTCCTTTTCGGGTAATTCTAGCGAAGGGTCGGTCTCGGACAGGACATATTCAGCGGCTTCGAAAAACCGTTCAAGGTCCGCAGTCGTTATCATCCTCGAAATCGCAAACAAGGAGTCAATTTTCGAGACAACACCCCGATAACGTCCGACAGACCAGACTGGACTGTCATCGAACCTAAGCAGGCATGCAATCTGGTCCTCAATCGCATCGTATTTTCGGTCAGCCATATAAGAAACGATCTCGCTATCCGCCTCTGACTCGGCATGCCAGGCACCAATTAGGGTCATCGGTACAAGGGCCTTTGCTTTTTCAGTATCGGCGGCCCATGCTGGCGTTCTTATCGCAGCATTCCTTGAAAGACGACGACGTAAGATCGTAGGTGAACATCCCGACTCCCTCGCATGTCTGTCGACTTCTTCTTCCTTGATACCCATATCTTTGAGCGCTTTCTCAAAGGCTTCGTAACCAAGCAAGTCAAGCACAATGTCAGCTTCTCTATCGACAGCGTTGCGCGGATGAAAAACGATGCAATGAAGCCGACTATGAGCGCCGACAAGTTCTCTCTCTGCTTCATTAGAATAAACTATCGGAATGAAAGGTATAGATGTCGCAATAAGAGTTCTGAGTGTTGCGGGAGATGCGAAGACCGCAGACATATCTTTGAATTGACGGAGTTCTTCATCATCAAAGAGGCAAGCGAGAAAGGCAAGCGCCTCGTCATGCGAGTCGGCAGCGACTACAAAAGGTTTTTCGCTCGATTTCTCAAGCCACTCTTTGAACTTGCGCCGGTAAACGGCAATCGACGATGCAAAAATCTCGGGGGTCAAATGAGGCTCACTAGCCTCAGCCCATCGGAGCCATGCCTGCTCCAGCGTTTCATAGCCGATAATGGGCAAAGCGAGTTGTTCAGCAAACCAGACCTGCGCTGGTACAGACTGCTCAAGCCACTGCTCGAGATCGCTCGCATCGAAAGCTTTTACTGCCTTCCAGTCGCCAGCCTCGTTCTTTTTTTCTGCCCATACTGTTTTGCCAGACCAGTTGCGAGGTGTCACGAAAATGAAAGTACTGCTAGCCCGCTCGGCCGCTTTAACTGAAATGAGCCGCGCATTATAATCCTTATTTGCTTTGACATCTGGCTTCTGATCGGTGCCGAACTCCCAATATGATTTCCCTTCTGGAACCCAAGGTGTTGCGGCACCAGCTTCGACGATACCATCGGAACCTTTTCGCTGCGCATTGTCATAGCCAGGGAAATCGACATGGCGGAGATCGTTGCCAGTAGAGTGCACAAGCTTTCTCAGAAAGACGGGAAGATGTGTTCGGGCTTCAATATGTTTTGCTCCCCACTCCTCAATCTGATTTGCTTTGATGGTCAGGAAATTCGGGACGAATGCGTGAACAGCAACCTGTTGGTCACCGGCATACCTTTTCTGTTGGTCGTAAACAGCTTGTAAATTGAGCAACTTCTTACTGTCAGCGCCGAATGCCTTCTCCAGCCTGACTGCCATTTGGGAAGACAGGGAAGATTTTCCGTTAAGAAAGTTAGACAGGGCTGGCCTACCTATACCAAGCCGCTTAGCAGCCTCTTTCACCGACATCCCAACAGGAATGACTTTCTCACGGATGTAGATGCCGGGATGAGCGGATTTTTTGCTCAACATTGTCATTAAAATCCTCCTTATATGTATCGTGTTGCGCTACACAATACTCGTTTTGACTTGGGTTGTCAAGAATAGCTCTTGCTAAAAAGCTCAACAGCGATGAAGGAGAGAAAATGTCGGGAAGATATTTAAAATAGATCATTAATATTAATGTTTAGAAAAACCACTGGTAATCCTTCTCTCTATGGGAAATAAATCAGTTGAAGAAGATAGATCGTAAATATACTACTACTCCCCTTTTCTGGCTGAATAATTCCTTCAATCCCGTCTCTCAGTTCCCATTTCAGCACCGGACTCTCGTAATTTTTTTAACACTGCAATCGGGAATTCCCGCATCTAATTGAACAACCTATTGCGTCTTCGCCAACCCTCGTATATCTCCCTTTGCCTCTCGTACCCTACTTCACCGTAACTGAAAAACGTCGTCAGCACCTGCTCATGTCCGAGGTTCTGGCTCCATACCTTGAACTCCTCAGGTGTCCGGATATCACCTGGCCAAGCTGAACCAGGGTATTCCTGAAGCTGTGTGGATTGAAGTAAGGCAGACCGGCTCGGGTAAAGGCTTCACGAAAAATCTTCCGGATAGGGCCGGCGTTGCTCCAGTGCTTCCGTGACAACCCGGTTGCCTCGAATTGACGTGTTGCTCCAAGCGCGACGTGCGTCCTGGGAAACAGCGGGTCATCATTTCCAAATAATTTCTCTCTCCTGAGTATTGGCAACAGGCAACCACAGGCCGTAAGAGTAACAAAACTCGACTTGCCGCTATCCCCCCTTTCGGGCAGTAAGTTGATCAGGAGGTCACAATTTATCCTGCTTGTTCCAGCAATCTAATAATTTTTATATCGTACTGTTATTGTTATATTTTATAAAAATTTCTAAAAATAAAACTCCTCGGTTTTCATCAAAATTCCTACTGATCATGTCCTCCCCCCGGAAAGGTATAAGTAGAGGGGATTGTTTTTTCCGCTCGACTTAACCGGGAGCCCAAGCCTTCTGAAATTTATTCTTTGAATGCTTATCGGCCATTCAAAGGGATATGAGGCGCGATTGCCTTAGCCCCAACGGCCGCTGATCCACTCCCCGTCAAGTCGCCCCCTGCCCCTATGGCAGCGGAATCTCCATTTCACCACAACAAGGAGATACGCGACATGAAACCCATCACTTCGAAAATCACCTTACCGGAAACCGGCTTTCTCAGGTTGTCGAGCATCATCGGCGACCGGAAAAGCGATCCGCCGATCCCGGCGATAATCCCGGTCTCCAGGAGTACATGGCTAGCCGGTGTAAAATCCGGCCGTTTTCCAAAATCCCTAAAATTAGGCCCCCGCATAACGGTCTGGCGGGTGGAGGATATCCGCAGCCTGATCCATGAAAGCCAGGTCAGTGGTTGAGGAGTGTGCCTATGGAATGGGTCAAGATCCGGTGCGATATCCTCGATAACCGGAAAATAAAACTGCTCCGTAAAGGACCGGATGGCAATAACCGGTTCACGCTCTGGGTGACGATGATCATCCAGGCCGGCAAATGCAACCGTGGCGGCTACCTCATGGTCACCGACAAACTCCCCTACACCGCGGAGACCCTGAGCTTGACCGCGGGCTTTTCTTTGTCCATGGTGAAGCGTGCCCTGAGCGCCTATGCCGAACTGGAGATGATCGAGTATCGGGACGGGGTGATCTACATCAAAAACTGGTCGAAGTACCAGAGCGAGGACAAGCTTGCGGCCAAGCGGGAGAAGGATCGGATCCGGCAGCAGAACCACCGGGCCAATGAGCCCGGCAAAGTAAAAACACCCCCTCTCCCTGATTCGATGTCACGTGACAGTCACGATATGTCACGTGACAGTCACGCCGATATGTCACGTGACGTCACGCAGGAGAACAGACAACAGAACAGAGAAGAGAACAGATATATAAAAACAACAACAGACAACATCCGGTTGTTGTTGTCCGATACACCGCTGGAAAAAATCTCCGACGGAGAGCTGGACGGTCTTGCACAGCGTCACGGCACGGAACGTCTCCTGAGGGCCGCCGATATCGCCGCCGAGACCTGGCGAAGGACGTCGATGGAAGTGCACAACCCGGGCGGTTATCTCCAGTCCTTGTGCGCCGCTCTCGTCGTGCCGGAGTGGTATGTGCCCCATTCCGAACGAACCAGATCGCCTCCCGCGAACAGCCAGACGGAGGCAGATCAGCAGGATACCGATGAGTTGGAAGAGGCCAATGACACGGCCAGAGATGCCGTATGGGCATCGCTGCCTGATACCCAACAGGAGGAGTACATTGCCATGGTTAACGCGAACCGACCCAAGGGGGTTGAGTACAGCCAGCATGTTTTGCTGACGCTGGCCAAGGGACGTGCCTGGGATGAATCACGGTCCGGCGGTGACGGGTGATCTGCTGCGCATCCATCGCCGATGGCTGCGCAGAAAAGCAGGGGAAATCCGTGCGGGATTCGCCCGGCACGGATTTGCGGACCGCTGCGCGGTGCGGAAATTGAGGGTGCTCGCGTTGTCGCCGGGATGAACCGTACGCTGCGCAGTCAGCGAAACACCGGGCATGCCTGCGGGCCGCCGCAATTTCCGCGCTATGTCAGCACCGGCCGACATAGCGCGGAAACAGAACCATGGCCGCTCTGTCGCAACAGGCGCGACAGAGCAGGGAGGAAAGGGTGATGAACAGGGATAGAGAGACATTTGACGCGCAGGTAGAGGTCGAGCGCATCCGTGCCCGTCGGGCAGAGGCGCGGCGCAGGCTTTATCGCCGGAGCCGCCTGGACCGGTACCGGGTTGAGCTGGTGGCCATGAAACGAGCCGGCGCCTCCTGCGCCGACCTGGTCGAGTGGCTGCGGGTCAAACACCGCTGCCGGATCAACCGCAGTTCAGTGGACCGGTACCTGAAAAAACTGCCTGAACTGGCAACGACCGCGCCCACGGAAGAGACCTGATGAGACGGTAAGAAATGCCAAAATTTCGATCAGCCAGCGCTCAGGCGGAGCATGCCGTCTCCCGGAAGATTGCCCTGGGCAAGGGCCGGCATGACCACCGGAACGACGGCCGGATCCACAGCGTCGGCACGGCCCGGGGATATGCGCAGGCGCTCAAGGGCTTTGCCGAGTACCTGCAGCATCACCGCCTGGGCGATCTGGGCACGGCGACCGGCAACGAGGCCCGGCAGTACCTGGCCGACCGGTCCGTGCTGGTCGGCCAGAAGACTCTCGATCTCGACCGCCAGGCGCTCCAGATGCATCTGGGGATGCAGCTTGAGGTGGTCAGCAGCGAACGGCAGACAGTCCTTTCCACCCGCAGCTATACAGCGGCCCAGGTCGAACGGATTGCCGCGGCCCAGAGTGAGCGCAACAGCCTGGCCACCCGCATCGCCCACGATGCAGGCCTGCGGGCGCATGAACTGCTGACCCTGCGGCCGGCTGGGGAACGACCGCCATCGACCCACCGGCAGTGGAGCGAGGCGCGTTTCTCCGGCCGCGTCGGTGCAACATACACGGTGGAGGGCAAGGGCGGCCTGGTCCGGGAAGTCATGTTGTCACCGCATCTGGCAAATCGTCTGGAGGAGAAACGCCTTGCCGAACCCCGGCAGGTGACCGACCGGGGGATACACTACACCCAACATTACGAACTCGGAGGAGGACGGGCATGGAGTCAAAGTTTTTCAGCATCAAGCAGGCGCGAGCTTGGCTTCTCAAACGGCGCCCATGGTCTGCGGCACAGTTATGTCCAGGAGCGGATGGACGAGCTGCAGGGCAGCGGCATGGGCTACGACCAGGCCAGGGGAACGGTCGCCCAGGAGGTGGGCCACTTTGATAATAAAACGACAGATGCGTATCTGAGATGAATGGTGTGAGATTATTGATAGCGGTGGTAATTCTTGCGGGATATGCCTGGCTCAACTGGTGGGTACTTCCTCCTCTGGGCATGTTTCACCTGGGGCGGGACAACTCGACGGATGTGATCAGGGGCGTGTCATTCTTTTTTTGGGAAGATCAAAAGAAAATGGGGCCTTATCCGCTCTCATGGCTGAAGACTGGCTGGGGTCTAGTTCCGGCAGTTTGGCCAGTCTTCGATGTGGGCCTATTACTTGGCTTGGCGCTGGGCTACCCCCTCGGCGAGTTGGCCAGACGGTATTTTGCAATTGATGCTGCGAACAGGAAGATTCGCGAAGTATGCGAGGCGGTAGCCCAGGACGCCTATACCAAAGGGCGCAGGGCTGACTACGAGATGTATAAGGCTCGTGAACTCTATGACGAGGCCTGCAGGATAGAGCAGAAGACATACAGGGAGAGGGAACGCCTTCACGTTGCCAGAAAGACGGTCGAGGCACAGTTGCAGGGACTCGAGGAGGTTCGGGAGCGGTTCGCATCTGTGCAAAGTGAGTTGAACAAGGCCAAGGCGAAGATCCGGAGGCTGGAGGGAAAGGGCAACCCCAAAAAGGCAATACCCATTGACTTCGATCCCTGGTCAGATTAAAATTCAATTATTGAAAGCGTACCGTGGCGCTTAGTCATTATGACACACGGATCGGCCCGCAGAGCCGGCCTTGATGGCAAATCTGCCTGTGTTCTATCCTGGTCCGGTACGGTTGTGCCGGAGGATAGCAGCGGTGAACAGTCCCTCGCTGAAAGCAAAGGGGGCGAATCGGGAAGGTGACTTCTCGCGGTGGTACAGAAGACCATCGGCCACGGCGGCACAAGCTGACCGTTGAGCAATCTAACGCAGCGCGAATTCGGGCTTCCTCTGCCCACCCTCCAACTCGTCAGTAGCATGGCAAGGCAAAGCCAGCAAGGCCAGGCCCTGCGGGTGCTCGCAAGCTCGCAGCCTTGCTCTCTTTCCCTTTCCATGCTGCACCTCCAGGTGGCGAAGGCGAAAAGGCTTCAGCCTCCGGCGGGGCTTGGGCTCAAAGGCTTTTTAAATCTGTCAGAACACTGTCGAATTCGAACTTTCATAAACACAAAGTTTTCTTTAAAAACTAGATCAATTTCTTGAAATTTAAGATATTTTATGATCAGGTGGATGCAAAACGACGATTAGTAATGCTATCAGCATGAAAGGTTTTAGGCGGGAATATGTGCCTGGCTTAAGGCCCAGTAGAATGTCCAGCCAGTCATGATCTATCACGGGGTGGGGACCGGGAAGCAGTGCTATAGGCGGATGAATTCTACCACCCGGAGCGTGTCCCAAAGATTGGGAGGAAATTCAAGATGAACGTCAGCAATAACCGATTTTGCATAACCCTTTTATGAAAGTATTACAATCAGTCACTCCAACCCCTGAGCAACTTACAATTATAGCACGTCAACAGCCGGGAACAATACTCATTCGCGGCGCCGCGGGCAGTGGAAAGACCACAACGATTCTTTTGAGATTGAGGTCATTGGTTAAATCCTGGCTCAATCGAAGAGAAAGGCTTGGTCTTGAAGACCCTGTCCGGATTTTAGGGCTCACTTATAATCGAACATTGCGGGGTTACATACAGGAATTAGCTTCGCAGCAAGTTATTGGCGCAACTGGCTTAAATTTGGATATCTCTACCTTTTCCAAATGGGCCATGAATTTGTTGGGTCACCCCCCCATCGCTGGCGATCAAGAATGCAGAGAAAAGATACGGTTGCTGGGTTCGCGGATATCTTTGACACCTCATTTTCTGGCGGGTGAGGTTGAATATGTGATGGGACGATTTCTACCCAGTGATCTTCCAAGTTATTTGACCTGCAGGAGAGATGGCAGAGGCGCGTCTCCTCGTGTAGACCAAAATATGAGGCAACAAATTCTGAATGAAGTAATTTTACCATACAATGCCTGGAAAGAAGATAGCGGTCGACTGGATTGGAATGATTTGGCGGTAGGGTTGACAACAAGAAAGGCTATCCCTTGTTACGATATAATTATTGTTGACGAAGCCCAAGATTTTTCAGCCAACCAGGTCAGGGCCATCGTTAATCAGCTTGCTGACGATCATTCACTCACTTTTGTCCTGGATGCGGTTCAACGTATTTATCCCCGCGGGTTTACATGGAAAGAAGCCGGATTAATTATACGGCCTAACGAAATTTTTCAATTAAAGAAAAATTACCGGAATACTGTTGAGATTGCCCGATTCGCTTTGCCCTTGCTGGAGGGAATGGATGTCGAAGACGATGGCACTCTGCCTGATTTCAAGAGTTGTGAACGACATGGCCCAGTTCCTCAAGTCCTCAAGGGCAAGTTTAGTAAACAAATGGAATATATCTTGACTTATTTACGTGATAAAGTCGACCTATCGCAGGAGTCGGTTGCTTTTCTGCTCCCGCAAGGAGGGAGATGGTTCAGCGAGATTGAAAAACGTTTGCGAAATGAGCGAATGTTATATATCCAAATAACCCGTGAATCCGATTGGCCTCAAGGTGAGGAAAATATCGCTTTATGTACTCTCCATTCCGCAAAAGGTTTGGAGTTCGATCACGTGATAATCCCCGGTTTGAATCAAGAGGTGACTCTCCACGGCACAGATGAAGGAGATGATCAACTCAATATGCTCCGTAGGCTATTAGCCATGGGCATAGGTCGTGCCCGAAAGTCTGTAGTGCTTGGTTACAAACCAGCAGAAGCGTCGACATTGATAGGTTTCTTACAGCCGGCAACGTTTAAAGAAGTTGATCTGTGACGATTAATGATATCGTAGCACAACGGGAGATCACCGAGATTCTCCACTTTACAACCAATGAGGGGTTGCTTGGGGTCTTATATTCTCGTTCCCTCAAATCGCGCGCGCGACTTCCCCAAGAAAAGCAGCTCGAACATATTTACAAACCGAACGCGATATTTAGAAAAGATAGCGCTTGGCTGGACTATATCAACTTGTCAATCAGCAGAATAAACTACCAATTTTTTGATGTTTCGTCAAATCGCTGGCACCGGGAAAGAGATATCTGGTGGTGTATTCTTTCCTTTGACCCGGTAATCCTGTCTCATCCTGGGGTCTATTTCGCCACCACCAATAATATGTACAGCGGTGTGCGGCGGGGCACAGGTGTTGAAGGTTTACAGGCGCTCTTTGAAAAGCATATATTACAGTGGGGAAAGCAAATCGTTAAACGTGACTCACAGCTCCATTCGAAGTTCCCTACGTGCCCTCAGGCCGAAGTGCTTTATCCTGGGGAACTTTCTACGGAATACCTGCAAAGAATTTATGTCGTAACAGGTGGAGATCATGATGATATTTGCGGACAATGTGCTGGTGTTTGTCACCCTGATATAGAAGTTCAAATTTTGCCTGAAATTTTTAGGGAGCCTTAGCGTGAATGCTCATATTAATAGAAAGGAAGCAGCCAGAAGGTCTGCTTTATGGGCCGCTTATGGTGATGCCTTAGGCTTTGTCACTGAGCTTGCCGATGAAAAAAGCCTCATATGGAGAGCTGGCAGGTCCCGTATTGCAACAACTATTCCTTGGAAACGAAAAATAGGTGGCAGATTCGGAATAGTGATGGAATTGCCAGCTGGATGTTATTCCGACGATACACAGCTTCGTCTCGCGACCTGTCGTTCCATAAGGGGAGATGGGAAGTTCGATGTTGAGGCGTTTGCAAAGGTGGAATTACCTGTCTGGTTATCTTATGCTCTGGGTGCAGGTCGGGGAAGTAAAGCAGCGGCGGCATCTATGACTCGAAAGGATACTACATGGACTAACAACTTTTTTGACACCAAAACATCCCGTTATGTTGATTGTGGCGGAAATGGCGCAGCCATGAGAATTCAACCTCATGTCTGGGCTGCTGTTGATTTAAATAATGTTGATTTTTTTCTGGTTGATGTTCTAAAAAATGCCATTTGTACTCATGGTCATCCCCGTGGCATTCTCGGAGCTGTATTTCATTCATTATGCCTTGCCTTTGCTCTTCAGCATAAGGAAGTTCCCTACCCACATGAATGGCGAAATTTTGTAGGAAAATTAAAACAGGTGCCCGATCTGATCAAAAATGACCCTGAACTTCGCGATTTTTGGTTGCCGGCATGGGAGAAGTTTGCTGGGGTGAATCTTGACATATCCTTCAGTGCAGTAGCGAAAGAATGTCTCAATGATATTGAATTCATCTCCGAAATGATGAATGAGAATTCGGAAGAGCAGTACGCTGCTATCGTAAAAAGAATTGATGGAATGTCGAATCAGTATCGCGGCTCCGGGACAAAAACTGCTATCTTGGCAGTTGTCTTGGCATGGATGTTTAAATCAACCCCAAGTAAGGCAATTGAAGTCGGTGCCAATCTATTGGGAAGCGACACAGACACCATAGCTACTATGACAGGTGCAATTATTGGTGCAATCTGTGACACGGATCCACCAGGGGAAATTTGCGACAAAAGCTATATTGAGGAGGAAGCTCTTCGTCTGAACACTATTAGCAACGGTCATAAAGCGAAAAGTTTTAGTTATCCAGATTTGCTTAAGTGGGATGTGTCACCAGTACAATTGGATTTTGTCAAAACAGAGGGGGATCGCTTGGTTGTTTCCGGCCTTGGTTATGCGGAGGCTCTTGGTAGGCCCTACACGCAAAAGGGTCAAGAGGCGGCTGCTTGGCAGTGGCTTGAGCTCCAGACGGGACAACGGATTCTTGCTAAACGGCGCTTGAAGCCGGATTCTATCTCCTCAACTCATTTACCACCTCAGATGGAAAAGCGGCAAACGGGTACTCGGTACGCAAGAAGCAATCAGGCAAGTCTTTTTGATCTTGGCAGAAATAATGAAGTTCAACCTACTCCGCCCAAAAAACAGTTATTGACTCTTGATCAGGCCACAAGACAGGCAATTAATTCCGGATTTGACCCACTGGTAATCGGACGCATGCTACTTGAATTTTCAGAACGGGAAGACGGTGTAGAAATGGCAATTGGATTTTCAGCAATCATTGCAAAGGCGCGGCGGGCCAGAATTGTCCAGAAGGGGTAGATACTATAGTAAGTGTTTCCTGCCGAACAGCCACTCGGCTGATTTTTCAGATGGGTTCACAGCGTCCCGCTCTCCAGAAAGCTGAAGTAGCCGGTCCGGTTGAAGATGATGTGATCCAGCAGCTCAATGCCGATAACTCGTCCGGCCTCCTTCAATTGCCTGGTGGAGTCGATGTCCTGCGTTGATGGTTGCAGACTGCCGGCCGGGTGATTGTGGGCAACGATGATGCCGGAGGAGCGCTCCGCCACCGCCTCGGCGAAGACCTCGCGTGGGTGCACCGGGCTGCGGTCAATCAAGCCGATGGAGATGACCCGCACCCCCATGACCTCGTTGGCGCCGTTGATGGTGACGGCGAGAAAATGTTCCTGACGGCGGTCGGCGTAATGATGGAGCAGGGGGAGGACATCGGCGGGGGTTTCGATCTTGACCCCGGCCGGCTTGATGCGGCGGCGGGCGAACTCGATGGCCGCCAGGATCAGAGTCGCCTTGGCCGTGCCGACCCCGGCAAGGCTGGTCAGGTCTTCGGCCCGTACAGCGAGCCCTTTTTCGTCGATCAGCCGCGCCAGTTTTCCGGCCAGGGTCATCACATCCAGTCCCGGCATGCCCTTGCCGAGGAGCACCGCCAGCAGTTCCTGATCACTCAGGGCCGCCGCGCCCAGACGGAGCATTTTTTCACGCGGCCGGTCCGATTCTGGTATGTCGCGGATATGCTTGGCCATAACCTTAAGCAACGGTTGCCAGATGGGTTTGAATCACGGTCACGGCCATGATGTCAAAGATGCCACCGGTATCCGTGTATTTGGTGTCGATCAGCTCTTCGAACCGGCCAAGTTCATTGTAAACCTCTTTTATCTCGCCATTGACCTGAACGCGATAAGGCCCCTCCAGGTAGGGCTGGTCGTCGCGGTGGGTCTGAACGGTGACGCGTATTTCCGGGTCGGCGATCTTTTGCTCGGTCACTTCCTTGATGTACAGGGCCTCCTCGTCGCTGATGGCGTGCTTTTCTTTAATCTTGCTGATCATGTCCTGCACCGTGACCTTTTTGAGCGGCGGCCCGACCCCACCTTTTCGACCTGGCCTGAGCTTCACCGTGCCGCCGGTATGGCGGACCTCGCCTTGTGCCTCTACAGCTGCCTTGATCACCTCGGTCTGGCGGATCAGTTTCATCAGATCGGAGATTTTGCCTTTCTTGATCAACTGCGGCCCGACATATTCGGCAAAGGCAGCAAACTCTTTGAGTTCCCGGGGGAAAGTGAAGAAGCAGGAAAGAAAGTGAAAACTTTTCACGTAACGGGCCAGGAGATGGACAAAGGCCTTGCGCTCTTCCAGTCCGCCGATCCTGGCCCGAAAGCGCAGCCGCATGCTGCTGGCGAAATATTCCGCCTGGGCGTCGGTCCCGGTTTGCAAGAGGGGCAAGAGGTCAGCGGCATCTTTCTGGGTAAATACCCCGGCCGCCAGAATCTCCGCATAGAGCCTGGGACAGAGTTCTGGGTCCGGCTCTTCCGGCTCAAAAGGAGTCCCCTTGCGGTATTTGACAAAGGCTTTCAGGATAGCCCTGGCGTTGTTAGTGAAATCCACCACGATCACCGTGTCCTTGCCTTCGTGACAGCGGTTCAGGCGGCTCACCGTCTGCACGGCGTTGCGGTCTATCACCGGCTTGTCGAGGAACATCCCGGCCAGGAGTGGCTGGTCAAAGCCGGTCTGGAACTTGTTGGCCACCACCAGCAACCGGTAGTCGTCCCCCTTGAAGCGTTCTTCGATCAGTTCTCCGGGTTCCAGGCTGTTCACCGCATGCTCGCTGACCTCTTTGTTGGTTGCCGGATGGACGAAGTCGGAGAAGGCGAAGAGAACCTTGTAGTCGGCGCCGCGCTCGCGCAGTTTTTCGGTGATAATGTCGAAGTAGCGCAGGCCGGCCACCCTCGAGCAGGCCACGATCATCGCCTTGGCCCGGCCGCCAATCAGGGGTTTGACATCCTTTTCAAAGATGCGGAGCATCACCTCGGCCTTGTACTGGATCAGGCCGTCGTCCTGATAGGCCACATTGCGCAGGGCCTTAGCCACCACGCCCGCCGGGTACAGCTGCTCCTCCTCCGGCTTGGGGACCACCGGACAGTGCAGATGGTAGAGGGTTTTGTAGGAGATGATACTGGCCGCGACATCGACGATATAGCCTTCCTCGATGGCCTCGGCCTCGCTGTAGGTATCAAATGGCTTGCCAAAGAGATTGACCGTGGCCGGGGCCGGGGTGGCTGTAAAGGCGACAAAGAGCTGGTTGCAGTCATGCTCCCGGATGATACGGGCGATCTTCTCTTCCTCGTCCTGGCTGTCGTCTTCAGCATCCTCGGCGTCCGGTTCGCCGGGCGTGCGGAAGGGTACCCGGATGGCGGCGCCCATCTTCCCTTCTTGCGAGCGGTGCGCCTCGTCGATGAGGAATGCCACCCGCAGTCCCTTCAGTTCCGGCCGTTTTTCGATCTCATCCAGCACCCATGCGAACTTCTGCTGGGTGGTGACGATGATCGGTTTGCGCTCTTTCAGATAACGCGGCAGGTCGTCGGCCTTGCGCGCCAGGCCTACCACGTCTTGCAGGTGGGTGAATTTTTCGATGTCGTCGCGGATATTCTTGTCCAGGGTCCTGCGGTCGGTGAGGATAAAAACCAGATCGGTGAGCTTTTCGTTGCCGCCGGGCCGGTACAGGCTGTGTAGCCGGTCGGCCAGCCAGCATATGGAGAGCGTCTTGCCGCTGCCCGCCGAGTGATTGATCAGGTACTTCCGGCCGATGTCGCCATGCTTCGTGAAATGGACCAGGGCATCGTCGGCCACCTTGCGCACCATGCGGCTCTGGTGGTAGCGGGGCAGGATGGTACAGGCGGGCCGGGCCGGTTTGTCTCCTTCGGCTTCCCGGCCGGGCGACCACACCAGGAAGAAGGCAAGAAGCTCCAGCAACTGGTCCTTGGCCAGCACCTCGCGGTAGAGGAACTCCACCGGGTACTCGCTGCCGTCTTTGGTGAGGGGTTCGTTGGTCAGCCCCATGTTGTGCCAGCGGAAATTCTCGATCCGGCGGGGATCGGTGGCGGCCATGACATCGCTGGTGTCGGCGGCCAGATAGAAAAACGGGTACTGGAAGATGCAGTGGACGTGGTCGCGCTTGGCGAACTGCTCAACGGCGTCATGCACGGTCTGGTTCTTCTCGTGCTTCAGTTCCAGGGCCACTATGGGCAGGCCGTTCAGGAACAGGACAAAGTCGATTTCCTGGTTGGTCTCGCCGAAGTAGAAATGGGGTCGGAAGGTAATGCGGTTTTGGGGATGGCCGTCGTGGGCCGCGCTTTCGCTGGAGCGGGGCCTGGGATAGAAGAGCTGAAACTTTACCCGGCCCCGTACCTCTAGCCCGGAACGCAGGATCAGCCACAGCGGCGTGCGGGCCAGTTCCTGGTGCAGGGCCTTGAACACCTCGCCCCGCGCATCGCTTCCGTAGTCGTCGCTGAGCTTTTTGATGCTGTCGGCCTGGGTGGCGGTGAGAAAGGCCCAGAGCTGGTCCTCGGCCAGGCAGTGTTCGGGGTCGATCTCGCTTTGCTCAAGCACCCCGTAGCCGTGCTCGCTGACTAGAAAGTCCGCTATATGCTTTTGAAAATTGAGTTCGGGGGCTTTGCGGCTGGGCATCGTTTAGTGGTCGGGATAGTTTTCCAATCGGATAAGCCAGTCTCTGAAATGCGGGCACTGTACGCGAATAGATTCAAGGCCGATTTCCAGCACCGCCAATGAGCCCAACAGCGGTTTTTCATATCCCGGAACCAGCGCTTTCACTCGTTTTGAAGGCGCAGTCAGCGGCGAATCATTGATTTGCTCGGGTGAATCGAACTGATCACGAATAGCCTGAAACTGTCCGGCCAGTTCAGGTTGACCGATTCCTTTACTGAATCGCTCGCAGTCGCTGAAAAGTAATCCCTCGAACTCATGCATCATGACATAGGGAATGAAGCGAGCAGGATTGAAACCCGGCCCCATTGCGTCGCAAATATCTTCCAGGATAGCCTCCTCAACCAGAGCGGCTTTCTCGGGATATGGTCTGAGGCCTGCTTCGGCGCGTCCTGACCAGGCCCTGTCCCCGGTTTGTGGCAGTGCATAATAATCGACCATGGTGGTCGCCAGACAGGCGGGATCTCCTTTGAGATGTCTGATGATGTCCTGCCGCACGGAGGTCCAGCCACGGATGCCGCCGCGCCGGCTTCGCAACCGGGCGTTGCCGACAATCCGGGCGCTGACCACTTTGAACCCACGCGCATAGAGATGGCGCGCGAGGATCTCGTTGACAAAGGTTTCTTCCGTCTCCCCCTCGACATGAATCAGCAGCCTTCCCATACGACTATTTCTCTCCGGGGCGGCCGCCCAGCTCGTTTTTCTCCCAGAGTTGGCCAAGGCTGTATTCTTCGAGCCACTCTCCTATACTGGCCGAATCGAGACGGGTAAATTGAGTCCCGCCTTTGACCCGGTCGGTAACCAATACATTTTCCGGCTCAAAATGATCGAGCAGGAAGGGGGATTGCGTCGAGAGGATAACCTGCGCCTTCTGTGACGCCTGGCGGACCAGCGACGCCAACATGGTAATCGCGGCTGGATGCAGCCCAAGTTCCGGCTCATCAACCAGGATGATGGAAGGACACAACTCTTCCGGCTGCAGGAAAAGGGTGGCAAGCGCGATAAAACGCAGGGTACCGTCGGAAAGACTTGAGGCGCCGAAATACTGATCGGAATTTTTATGGCGCCAGGCCAGCCGGATCGTCTCTTCGTTCAGCGGGTCGGGATACAACTGAAAATCGTCGAAAAATGGGGCAACCCGTTGAATGGTATGGCGGATCAGACTGTACACTGTTTCATGCTTTTCCTGCAGCAGATAGAGAAAGGCCGGCAGGTTGGAACCATCGGCACGCAGGAAGCGATTGTCATTTAATTTTGCGGTCTTTCTGAGCGGTGAACTTTCACTGGTGTCATGCACGTGATAGAGGCGCCAGCGGCTAAAACGATGACGTATCCAGTCCGCCGTCCCTTTTGCCTTAGGATCACTGATACCTGCCTCGCCGCCCTCGCGTGAACTGATAGATTGATCGTAGGGTCGCTTGTATCTCTTTTTATCCCAGAACGAGACAGTCTCTTTAGCCGGATAAAGGCCATCGTCGGATGAAGGTTCGAGGTGCAGTCGATACTGATTGACTTCCTGGCTGAAAGAGATGTGGATTTCAATCCTCTCCGTCTCTTTCGAACCAAAATGCAGCAACTGCTCTGCGCCCCCCGCCTTTCGGACATAGTCATTCAGGCGACCTTCACGAATGGCATGCAAAAAGGAAAACACCCCGATAAAATTCGACTTGCCCGATCCATTCGGGCCAATGACCACATTGATCGGCGTCAAGACTAACCGTTCAACAGAGGCAATACTCTTGAATCCTTTGATCGTGATGTAATCAAGTTCAGGGGTATTCATGATTGTTCAATGGTAGCAGATTTCAGTGAGCTTGTCATCCACGCCCGCGCCACATCCGCCTCGGTCACCCTGCGCTGGCCGGTGACGCATTCGTGGATCAGGGACTTGCGGTAGGCGGTGAGGGTGGCGATCTGGGCTTCTATGCCCTTCACAACCTGATCAATTCTGCCCAGCCGTTCGTCGAGATGGCGGCAGATGGCCTGTTGCTCCGGGACCGGGGGGAGCGGTATCGGGAATTGACCGACCTTGGTCGAGTTGGTACTCGCCAGGTTGGTAGTTTTTTTGCCGGTGGCCTCAAAGTAGTCGCGGCCATAGCGGGAGGTGGTCAGATAGGCGAGAAATTCGGGCACCAGCTTGTGCTTGAAGCAGCGAATGGCGAAGATATGATTCTGATGCAGACAGCCAGGAATTTCGCCGTGCCAGACTGTGCCGCGTCCCAGCTTGTCCAAGTCGCCACCTTCGGTCATCAGGACATCACCGGGACTGAGGGTCACCCGATGGGCTACAGCCTCCGGCACCTCTATAAGCGTTACGTCCTCCAGGTTCAGATGCCCGTCCTGAACATTGGCCACCCGCAGGTACGGCCGTTCGATCAGCGGACCTTCATACACCTTGCCCAGAGTCAGTCCGGTCTGGGTTGCCGACACCCGTTTGAGGCTCACCAGTCCCCAATCGGCGGGAACCTGGCGCAACCAGGTGTTGCCGGTCTCTCGCAGGACAGGATTGACACCAAGGCCGCGCGTTACTGCCTTTTCGACAATGTCCTTGCGTACTCCGTCCAACACCTCGATCTGCCGCCGCTTGACGGCCACCGCCGCGTCAATGGCCGCGCAACTCGCATCCAAAAAGGCGGCGATGCGCTGTTGCTCGGAAAGTGAGGGGAGATAGAGGCGGGTATCTTTCAGGAATCGCGAAGAGACACGCTTCTGACCCGCCGCCCCTGACATATTTTCAGCGGCGTAGGCCCGATATGTCGGGTTGAAGGTGTAGTAGTACAGAAAGCGGGGATGCACTGCGTGGTTGGGGCGCAGTACATGAAATTCTGTGCTGCCAAAGGCATACCGGGTCGCAAGATTTTCAATGAGGGCGCCTTTGCCGTTTTCCATGCAAGGGGTGATCTTGGCAAAAAGTACATCGCCTTGTTCAAACAACGGAAGACCGCTGCTGACCTCCTCAAAAGGCTGTGTCGTGCTGGTGTTTATTGCGCCGGATTCCGAAACAAGGTCCATTGGCACGACGGTACACAGCTCGTCGGATGTTGGAGGAGAGTCTGAGTACCTTGGAGACAATTGCGCCACATTGCGGATGCGGCTCAGTGCCCAATCAGCCGGAATTTTATACAACCATGGTTCGTTGGCGGGAAGATAACTCATTTCTCCCCCTCCAGCTCCGCCCGCACCACCTCGGCCAGTTGCCTGGCTGTAGGCAGTTTGCCCTTCATCCCGGCGGGCAGCCTGGTCTGCAGGTGGTATTCGGCCACGCCGATGGGGTTGGCCTTGCACTTGAGGGCGTACTCCACCTCCACGTCGTCCTTTTCGGCGCAGAGGATGACACCGATGGAGGGGTTGTCCTCCGGGCCGCGTTCCCGGTCGTTCAAGAGGTTGAGATAAAAGTCCATCTTGCCGGCGAACTCCGGCTCGAACGGCCCCACCTTCAGCTCGAAGGCCACCAGGGTCTTCAGAAACCGGTGATAGAAGAGCAGGTCGATGAAATACTCCTTGTCCCCCAGGTTTAAGCGGTGCTGGCGGCCGATGAAGCAGAAGCCGTAGCCCAGCTCCAGCAGGAAATCCTTGAGCCGTTCAATGAGCCTGTCCTCCAGTTCGCGTTCTTTCACCTGTCGGCGGATACCCAGAAACTCCAGATTGTAGGAGCTTTTCAGCATCTCCTCGGCCTGTTCGGCCAGGTACTCCGGCAGGGCAAGGGCGAAGTTGTGGCTCTTTTTTTCCGTCACCGCCCGCTCGTAGGCCCCGCCCTTGATCTGGTTGAGCAGGACATTGCGCGACCAGCCAAAGCTGGCCGCGGCCTGGAGATAGTACAGCCTGGCGGCAGGGTCGGCGACTTTGGCCAGCGCGTTCGCATGATGCCCCCAGGGGAGTACCGCGAGCATTTCTCTCACGGCCTGTGCGAGATTCTCGGGGTCTGGCGCCGGTTTCCCCTCCTTTGTTATTTCTCTCACAACCTGTGCGAGAAATCGTTTATCCGTATGCGCGAGGTAGAACTGGCGCATCCGCCAGACATTCTGCGGCGAAAAGCCGCGCATGTCGGGAAACTCGGCGCGCAGGTCGGCGGAGAGCCGTTCCACCACGGAATCGCCCCAGCCCAGGGCTTTCTGCTTCTCCGTAATGGCCCGCCCGATATCCCAATAGAGCAGGATCAGCTCCCGATTGACGGAACGGGCGGCGGCGAGGCGGGCGCTGCCCACTCTGGCTTTGACCTCGGCGATGAACTGCCGGTAATCAGGCGAGGCGGAAAGGGACAAATTCTTTTTGCTCATTCGGCCAGCCCCTTCAGAAGATTTTCCGCCTCCCGCTCAAGTCGCCAGAACTCGGCAAGCAGTTCTTTGGCAGGGGTGGGCGGCTGGTAGCGGTAGAAATACTTGTTGGGCAGGATCTCATAGCCGAGCTGGGGGCTGTCGGCCCAGCGGATGATGGGCTTGCCGATCTCGCGCTTGAGAAAGGCCTCGATCTCCTCGCCGAAGGGGATGTACTCGTCGTCCTTGACGTAGTGGCGGTGAGTCCACTCCGCCTTGATAGCCAGGGAATCTATAAAACGTTTGCTTGCCCGGTTTTTCTCACTCTTCTCAAGACCATTGGTCATTCCCGCCAACTCATCCTTGAAGGCCCTGGAAACGCTCTTTTCGAAGACCTTGGGAAAACTCTCCTCCGGCTGCAGGGTAAAGCTGACGGTTGCGGAGCGGCCGCCGGCAAGGTCGGTGAGACTGAGGTTGAAACACAGCTCGCTATCGTAAAACTGCTGCTCTTTCTTGATGTTGGCGGCGGTGAAAGCCTTGTCATAAGATTCGGTAACCACAGCCGGCCGGTCGTGCTCGTCGGTCTGCCAGAAAACCACGCTGACCTTGTGAAAGGCAAAATCCTCGTTACGGAAGATTTTAACCTGTTCGTCGGTAAAGCCCTTCTGCCAGCCATCACGGTAACGAGCCTCGATCCAGGCCCGGTGGCTGTCGGTGATGCGATTGCGCTTGTTGCCGAATGATTTTGGCTCCTTCTCGAACTGCCGGCGGGCGTCGATCAGCATCACCTGGCCTTTGTGGGAAGCTGGTTTTTCATTTCTGAGCAGCCAGACATAGGTGAAGATGCCGGTGTTGTAGAAGAGCTGGTCCGGCAACATGACGATGGCGTCCAGCCAGTCATTTTCCAGAATCCAGCGTCTGATTTCGCTCTCGCCGGAACCACAGTCGCCGTTAGAAAGCGGCGAGCCGTTGAAGATGATGGCGATGCGGCTGCCGCCCTTTGCCGGCTCCTTCATCTTGGCCAGCATGGTCTGCAGGAAGAGCAGCGCCCCGTCGTTGACCCGGGGCATTCCGGCCCGGTAGCGGGTGCGCTCCAGTTTGCGGGCCTCGTGCTCGTACCCGTCCTTGCCGCCCCAGGTGACGCCAAAGGGCGGATTGGAAAGCATGAAATCGAAGTGGTTTTTTCCTTCGGGGAGCTGGTCGCCGGGTTCCCGGCTGTGTGGGTCATGGGGGATGAGCGAGTTGCCGTAATACACGGTGGCGTCCTGCTCCTCCTTGATCAACAGGTCGGCCTGACAGATCGCATAGCTCGACGGCAGGAGTTCCTGGCCGTGGACCGTGACCAGTTTTCTGACCTTCTCTTTTTCCTCCGGGGTAGCGGCCCGGTCCAGCAGATGCTCCTTGGCCACTGATAGCATGCCGCCGGTGCCGCAGGCCGGGTCGTAGACGGAGATATGGCGATCCGGGACGGGGATGTCGAGCAGCTCGACCATGAGGCGGATTACCTCGCGCGGGGTGAAATGATCACCAGCCTCCTCGCCGCTTTGTTCAGAGAAGCGCCGGAGCAGTTCCTCGTAGACATAGCCCATTTCGAGGGGGGAGAGCTGGTCCGGTCCCAGCTCCATCTCTTTGTACTGGTTCAGGATCGGGGCGAGCCGGTTGTTCTTGATCATCTGGCCGATGATGGCCCGGTAGTTGAAGTGTTCGATGATCTCGTCAACGTTCTCGGAAAAGCCGTTGATGTAGGCGCGGAAATTTTCTTCGAGCAGGGCGTGGTCTTCCTCGTACACCCGGCGCAGGGTCCAGTCGGTCTGGTTGGAAAAGGAGGCGTTGTTGATCTCCAGGCCCTTGACCAGCTTCGCCAGTTCCGCATCACCTATGCTCGGCCGCTTGGCCCGCACCTCGGCTGCCTTCTCCTCCCGCCACTTGAGCAGCACGCACTCCAGGCGGCGGATAACGATGATCGGCAGGATGACGGATTGGTATTCATAGGCGCGGAACTTGCCGCGCAACCGCTCGGCGGACTTCCAAATGTCGCCGGCCAGGTTGTCGAGCCGGGGTTTATCAAGGGACAGGGGCGCGGTATGGTTCATAGTATCTCTCTGATACCCGGGAGATGTATATAAATGAAAATAACTAGCTAATACAAAAATACATTTTTATCAAATAATATAGGGCCATAGCATCCGGATGGGAGGTGGGCCAAAGGTGCCAAAGGCTAAAGAGGGATTGTTGAGAGAAGACCGAAGGCGATGATTCCTGATTTCACACGACGTCACCTGTCGCGCGCAGTATGGTTGTTAAATTCTGCTTCAACTGGCAGCCTACGCCTTCCTTAGGCACGTTCCAGATGGAAGCAATTGTCTCCACGATATTCATCGAGTCCCATGGCATGAAAGGGACAGAACCATTCCTCGCAAACGGTCCATCCGTCTCTGGTAGTACTTTATCCTGAGGTAACTCTTGCATTATTAACCTGCCCTTTGCCCCGCGTAACATTGCAGGCCCAACACTGAACCAGCATCCCATGACAACAGCACGACGTGTTTCTTGAACAGTGCCTGAGAACCAGTGCAAAACTGGCACGCTCGCTTGACAATGCTGTTCAACGAGGTCAAGTACCCTGCTTGCTGCATTCCGAGAGTGAATACTGAGAATTCTTCCTCCGACTCGCTCGCATTCAGTAAGCACTTCACCCAGAATAGATTCCTGCAGGGCCATGTTTTCCTGGTGCTGGACTGACCCGTCGAGGCCGATTTCGCCGACGAACTTGGCATGTGAGATATTGGATATCAACAATGCACGTTCGTCAGACTTCTTTTTAACGATCTCTGGATGCATGCCCAAGGCGACCTTGATGTTGCCATGCCCGGCAAAAACACGCGAAGTCGCCAGCCATGCGCGTGGGCTTGTTGTGACAACGAGAGTGAAGATATTCCGGGCAGCTACTTCTGGCAGAAGCTTCAGGGCGTTTGGATAGAGGTCGAGATGGCAGTGAAAATCGATCATATCACGCCGTGTCTGGTTAGAAGCTGTCCAAGTTCATCCATGCCGCGCGCCACAACACCTTCATATTGCCCGCGTTCAGTCTGAGAAGCGAAGGAGAGCGCTCCACCAACGAAGCGACGTATTCCCTTCTTTTGGTAATTAAGATATGCGGCTGCGGCAGCTGCCACATCCTTTGAACGTGAGGAGGAAAGGTGCTGACAGCAATAGCCTCTGGTTGTCGTGTCAAGGAGCTTTCCTTTGAGAAATGCCGCTCGGCGCACCAAGCACGGAACACATTCGCCACAGTGCGTCAGGTTGTGCCGCTGGTATTTCCCACAGCTCGTCGATTCCCCTATTAGTTTTGCGAGCAGCTGGTGGTTGGTACACTCCAGGAGCAACTCGCCCTTGGTCCTGTACCGGTACGGAAAAGAAAGTCTCGCAGGTATACCCAATTCATTCCAGAGAGACTGTATCCCGTTCACGTAGACAGGATGTGTTGTTTTTGTGCTCAGGCTTCCGAGTCGGCCAGGTCCAAGTGGTACGTTCAGGCTGATAAAACCGTTCTCGGGTACAATGATTTCGACAGGTTGGTTAATATACGTCGGAATCGCCGACGCAGCGAGTAGCGCAAACGCGAAGAAAAGAATGGATCTCCCCCTAGTTGATTTCTCAGAAGGTCCAGGATGGTCGACCGCGAAGCTCCATTGACAGTGGTGATCCGAGCCACCAAGTGTTGATGCAAATTTCGCCTGAACCTTTCGGTCACCTCTGACCACTTGCGAGACAAATAGCGGTTTCTTGCCTGCTGATATCTGGTCGATTGCTCCAACGAGACTGTCAATTCCTCCCGACAGAAGACAAACACAATCAGCGCTACGCCTTTTTGGCTTTTTCGCCTTCGGGACCTTCATTCCGCCTGGAAGAAGGCGCAGCGTCCAGAAGTCACCTGTGAGGAAGCCGAGAATGGACTCCAGTTCGGCACGCTTTGCATTCCAAACAGTAGGATCAACCAGGCATACACTCAGTTCGATCATGCGGGTCCATCCGTCTGCGCTGCTCTGACGAATAATGGCTTTGTCGGCGGCAACTACGGCGGAAGCAATTGTGGCGAAATCCCAGGCTCGTACCGAAGGTGCAAGACCATCCCTGCGGATCGCAGCCGGTAATCCTATTGCCACATGCCCTATGTCATCGCGACCCGTAGATGAATACATGGTGAAGTACGCAACATCGGGATCGAGAGAATCTGGTAAGAGAGCTTCCGGACAACACATCACTTTTCTCATATTGATCCTTCGTACACGGTAAATGTGTTCCGTAGCGCATTTTGCAGGATCGACTGAAATTGTCCTGAACCTGGATTCGGCGTGATTACTCGTAGAGCCTCGATTTGTGCGCGTATCTCCGCCTTCAGGTAGTCATGCATTTCGTTCATTCGCATAACCCGATCACGAGGGCTCAAGGCGGAATTCTCAAACACCTGGCCAATGTCCAAGCACAGGCGGTGAAAGGATTCGTAGCCAATAAAAGATTCGGTTAGTGCCCAAATATCGTCATCGCCCAGATGAAGAAGATCGACAGCGGGATTATCCGTAAGGAGGTCTTCCATAGCTTGCGCCATTGATTCTTGGCAGGCGACTTCGTCTTGGCGTCCGCCAGTTGGTGTAGCATGCCGGATAATTTCGTCGGCGATCTCCTGTGCGCTTGCATTCCTACCTATAAGCGAAGCAACCCACTCGTTGACTGTAGGGTCGGTGCCTTCACGTGCCGACTGTAGGATGTTGAATACATTTGCCCCTGCCCGTGTGGATATCCGCATTCGACTGGCGGCATTACCCGCACCGCCCATGCCAGTCCGGGAATAGTGACCCACTGCTTTCCTGAAGGATTCTCGATCACCTGTGCGCGCAAAATTTCCCAATGCACGGCGAGCACTGATAAAGCGTCGCGGCGGCGCAACATCCGGGTGTTTGGCAGGTGCCTGTGGAGGGGGCGCTGGTTGCCCATCAGCAGAATTACCGTTACCGGACCCCTGATCGATTGATCCGGGGCCGTTTCCTGGCTGTGGTAACGTGATATTATCAAGCCACGGCGGATCGAAGGGAACTCCGCCGCCAGGACCATTGCTTGATGCTGAAGTGCCCATCTACGATTTTTTCCCCAGCTCGGTTATTGCTTTCTTCACAGGATCTGGTGATTCTCCATCAGTTCTCCAGCGCTCCAACATCTCTTTTGCCCAAGGTTCATTGCGGATCAAGGGAATCAGCGGTGCGGGACGTTTTGACGCAGGAATTTCATTCAGAAGGTTGACAAACGATGGTCCCAGGTTTGGAAAGGCTCTCGGGACGTGAAGCGCTTGAGTCAACGTGTTGCGATCCCATTGGTTTGACCTGGCCCGTCGCCGAATGCGGCTCAGTATTCGTTCACCTTCAGCTTCTCCGAGTGACTTCAGTTGCTCCACTAGTGGCTGCATAAGCTTTTTCGCCTCTAATATCCCCTCTAATAATGCCCGTCCTTCCGGTGAGAGTTCATCAAAACTGGCCAGGGAGAGGGCTCTGTCACGGCTTAGATATAGCAACGGGCGCAGATCAGTGTTGCCGAGTTTTGGGTTGAGCTTGAGCCAGTCTGCTACAAACGGTACCTCCCAGCTCGGATCAGGCATATCGAACGACTCTCCCTTCGTCAAGGAAGCTTCGATCTCATTAAGGAACTCTGCCTTCCCGTCATCTCGTTCTGCAACATGTTTCACTAGGTATTCGAAGGCTGCAGGCTGTGCGCAACGTTCGAACAGCTGTAGTTTCACAAGTTGGTCGAACGCAATGGTCAGCCCTTGTGCTTTCGCGACGGCATCCCGGATCATCAGATTGTTCAAAAACCGTTTAATCAAACGCGGGTTACCGGCTATGCTGTCGGCTGTGACCATAACATTCGCAAGTTGGTCGGCTAGGTCGATTTCCATACTCACTTTCGCAGCATCATCGCCGAACGCATCTTCCATCTTTTTCCGCGTGAGCCCTCCTGCCCAGGACTGACGCACCGCATTCAGGATGGTAGCCTCAGCTCTAACACGTGTATCATTAGTGATTTCACCCCTTCGCTCCGACAGCTCGGCGAGAAGTAGGATGAGATAGCCCTTGACCTCTGTGACACCCAATCTCGGAACTCTCAACGGAACTTGGATAAGCTTGTCGAAGTAGCTGGTGACAAGATCGTCGCTCAGATCAACGTCTTTGAAATGTACACGAACTGCCCCTCGTATCATCTGTTCGTCTGCAGCAATAATGAAAGCGGTACGGGGCAGGAAAAGAAGCAACCTCATTGCTTCAAGTGTGGAGATCGCAGTGTCTGGCAAACAGCGGTCGAGGTCGTCAACTAACACAACAAGTGTTACATTTAGAGAGTTAAGTAGATCCTCGAAGGTATCCCGCAGTTCTGAAATCTCCTGCGGGAGGGATTTCGTTTCTTTCTCTTTCAGTAGACCCGGTAGCTCAGGGTGTAGCTTTGAGTAGGCATCTCTGAGCTTTTCGATGTCCTCGGGGCTCGGCGTGGTACCTGCTTTGCACAGTCCGCCCACGGCTCCAATGACTGCACCGATTGGGCCTCCCACAGTGCCGCCCAATATCGCACCGTAAACAGTAGGCGCAAATAATTTGCCGGCCTGAAGCCACTTAATCCGCTTTGCAAACTCCAGAGCCTTATCAACATAGGTTTTTTTGTTTTCAGCTTCAGCGAGAAGTTTATCTGCAACAGATTGGAGCAAAGCCATGCGAGCATCGTCGTACCCTTGATAAAGCCACGCATTGAATTCCAGGAAAACGTACTTGCCATCATTGGCGTCTGCCTTTTTTAGAGTTGCACCTATCATCTTAACCAGCGATGATTTTCCCGTTCCCCAGTTTCCAGAAACACCTATAGAGAGGGGGTGCCCAGCGGATTCGCGAACAAGCTGTGCTGCAGTTTCTGCTACCACGGTAAAATTAAGCAAGTCTATGGTTGTTTCAATGTCATGCCACATTGTCCGCCCCTTCTCTAATCATGATCTCGGAAGCATTCTATTTCACTTGTCCTTTCATGAAACCACGAGCCAATGACATTTAAAAATCTATTTTATTCCAAGCCATTACAGCGCATATCTTTTCCTTATTGGCTCATGGATTGGCTCTTCGGTGTTTCCATGAGCCAATAATGCCGTTCAGTTGGCCGTCCACTAGCAGTTCGGCGTCGGTCGGCACCTGCTCGCCATTGCGCTGAATGATCCTCGGGTTAGCGGCTTTTCGTGACCAGCAGACACGAATGTTTCAATGACTGCCGGCGAGAGGTCGGCAAGAGTCCCCCCCCCCAAGAGTCATGGGAAAAAGCACATAGGTGCCGTTGCGTTCTTCACCCTGATTGCTGGTCAAGGCATTCATTGACAAACAACGATACCTGAATATCCAGCCCATCTGTTTTTTGCAGCTCACGATTAGGCACGTGGACAATGTATCCTACTGTAAAAAAGTTTAATGATCAATGTGTTATGCCAGATTATGCTGAATCGTTTCCCGCAAAAATAAACGCCGCAAAACTTGATTATTGGCAGTGCTGTTTTTTTCAGGATGCTTGGTTGGTGGAAAAATAGCGACGACTTTGAAATGTTCGGATAGGATAGGGCAACAAGATTGTTGGGACCGCTGGCGCCCCGTGCCGTGACCTATTGGGTTGAAAGGTGCTTCTCCCAAAGATAATGGGGGTAACTTTGGGGGTAACTGCAAAATCGCTGATTAAAAAAAATTAATAATACCAATATGATTTATGAATTATTCAAGTCCCATCTCTCCATTGACAAGTCCGGCACAGTCCGATGAGATACAGAAAACCCGCTTCCAGCAATGGACAGCGGGTTTTTTGTTGTCCGGGGTCAGGATCATCCATT